>ERZ772960.857-NODE-857-length-25333-cov-6.365456_pt1 | contig 25333 bp, 23 predicted proteins | sample MGYA00580678_ERZ772960 | MGnify/ENA primary metagenome ERZ772960 (study PRJEB29015, sample SAMEA2737930) | human oral metagenome | biome: human oral; feature: human-associated habitat; material: dental | place: China | collected 2059 ... | reverse complement strand
GTTTGTCTCCTAGATGGATACAGCGCATCTGTATAAATCTGGGCAACTTCATTTAGTCAGTGCTTCCTTATCCTTTCGGCATGGCGAGGCGGAGCGCGTCGCCGATATTCTCTGCCCCGTAAAGCGCGATCCCGTCGAAGCTGCCCTTTAGCTGGCGATAATTCTTCATCGGAATGAGGGCGTGCTCGAAGCCGAGCCGCCGCGCCTCGCCGATCCGAAGATCCGCTTGGCTGACGGCGCGCACCTCACCAGAGAGCCCCACCTCTCCAAATACGATCGTCTTGGGGCGCAACAGGCGGTTCGCGAAGCTCGACGCCATCGCGACGCAGAGACCGAGATCGGCTGCCGGCTCGTCGATGCGGATGCCGCCCGCGACCTTGATGTAGACGTCACACGCGCCAATCGGAAGGCGGACGCGCTTTTCAAGGACGGCGAGCAGGAGCTGAATCCGTTTGATGTCGACGGAGTCCGCCGTTCGCCGTGGCGGCACATACGGCGTCGTGGCGACGAGCGCCTGAAGCTCGACGAGGAGCGGGCGCGTCCCCTCGACGGTCGGCACGATGACGCTGCCCGTGTCCTGCTCGCGGTCCGACAGGAAGAGTTTCGACGCATCGGGCACATCGACGAGCCCGACGTCGCGCATCTCAAAGAGCCCCAGCTCATTCGTGCTGCCAAAACGGTTCTTGACCGAGCGCAGGACGCGGTACTCCGCATTGCGCTCCCCCTCGAAGTAGAGGACGGTATCGACGATGTGCTCCAAGACGCGCGGTCCTGCGAGCGTGCCGTCCTTCGTGACGTGCCCGATGATGAAGGCGGCAATCCCATTCGACTTCGCGATGCGAAGGAGCTCCACGGCGCACTCGCGCACCTGCGAGACACTGCCCGGCGCACTCTGCACGGACGGATTGAACACGGTCTGAATCGAGTCGATGACGAGGAGCTCCGGCTTTGCATTTCGGACGTGCGCCTCTATCGTCTCAAGATTCGTCTCGCTGACGACGAGCAGCCCGTCCGCGATTGCCTTCAGCCTGTCGCCGCGCATACGGACCTGGCGCGTGCTCTCCTCGCCCGTCACATAGAGCACGCGATGTCCTGCGCGCGCGACGTCGGCGCAGACGCGCAGCGTCAGGCTCGACTTGCCGACGCCGGGATCGCCGACGATGAGCACCATCGAGCCTGGGATCCCGCCGCCCCCTAGGACGCGGTCAAGCTCGCCGCTCCCCGTCGAAAAGCGCGGCATATCCTCCACTTTCACATCGCCAATCGGCTGTGGCTTCTCCGCATCGGAAAGCCCTAGTCGAATCCCGCCCTCCTCCGCACGCGGCGCAACCGGCTCCTCGACCATCGTATTCCACGCGCCGCAGCCCGGGCAGCGCCCGAGCCATTTGGGCGCGTCGTACCCGCACTCCTGGCAGACGTAGGCTGTCTTTTTCTTTTTCGCCATATTACCTCCTCTTCTGCCATGCGCTGCGAATGCGGCGCACGCCAAGGCGCGTCAGACGGATTGCCCAGCGCCCGAGCCAGATGACTGCCCAGCAAAGATTTAGCGCGAGGTTCAGCCACCTTGTGCCGCGCGCCGTTGGCGCTAGCTTATTGCGCGGCATTTGCCGCCTCCAAGGCGGGCGCGTCGCACTTCTTCTGGAATACGAGCTTCCCGTCTACCTTGCGCACCTGCACCGTATCGCCTGCCTGGAACGCACGCGCGAGGAGGCGTTCCGCGAGTGTATCTTCAAGGTTCTTCTGAATGGCACGCTTTAGCGGGCGCGCGCCATACTTCTTATCCGTCCCCTGCGCGACGAGCTGCGCCTTGGCGGCAGGGCTGACGTCGAGCGTAATCTTTTTCTCGCGGAGACGCGCCTTGACGTCGCGCAGCAAAATATCGACAATCGATGCGAGCGCGGCGCGCCCAAGCGGGCGGAATACGACCATCTCGTCGATTCGGTTCAAAAATTCCGGCCTGAAGATGCGGCGCACCTCTTCCAAGACGCGCTTCTCCTCCGCCTGCTGTGCTTCTTCCTTCTTATCGCCGCCCGTCGAGAAGCCCATTGCAGCAGGCTGGTTCAGCCGATTTGCCCCCGCGTTGCTCGTCATGATGATGATGGTGTTGCGGAAGTCGACCGTGCGCCCCCTCCCGTCGGTCAGCCGCCCATCATCGAGCACCTGCAGGAGGATATTGAATATGTCCGGGTGTGCCTTCTCAATCTCGTCGAGCAAGATGACCGAGTACGGCTTCTTGCGGACGAGGTCGGTGAGCTGCCCGCCCTCCTCATAGCCGACGTAGCCCGGAGGCGCACCGACGAGGCGCGAGACCGTGTGCTTTTCCATGTACTCGGACATATCGAAGCGGGTAATCGCCTCCTCCGAGTCAAAGAGCGATTCGGCAAGCGCCTTCGCAAGCTCCGTCTTGCCGACGCCCGTCGGCCCTAAAAAGAGGAACGAGCCAATCGGGCGCTTCGGGTCTTTGAGCCCAGCGCGCGCACGGCGCACTGCCTTGGCGACGGCGTGGACTGCCGCCTCCTGCCCGACGACGCGGCGCGTGAGAATGCGTTCCATCCGAAGCAGGCGATCCGATTCCTTTGCCGCAAGCCGCCGCACGGGAATGCCCGTCCAAAGGGCAAGCGCCTCGGCGATCTCGTCGGAGGTCACGGCAACTGAGCCGCCACGCGCCTCACTTGCCGTCTTCTCCTTGTCGAGTTTTTCGCGAAGTGCCTGTTCATCATCGCGCAGGCGAGCCGCCTGCTCGTAATCCTGATTCGCGATGGCGGTTTCCTTCTCCTTGGCAATCTCGCCCAGCCGCTCGCGCATCTCCTTTTGCTTGTCCTGCGGCGCGGTCTCCTTGACGCGCGCCTTTGCCGCCGCCTCGTCCATGAGGTCGATGGCTTTGTCGGGCAGGAATCGATCGGTAATATAGCGCGCAGACAGCTTCACCGCCGCCTCGACCGCCTCATCTGTGATATTCGCATGATGGAACGATTCATACTTCCCGCGAAGCCCGCTGAGGATTTGACGCGCTTCTTCCTGCGTCGGCTCGTCTACGAGCACGGTCTGGAAGCGCCGCGTGAGCGCCGCGTCGCGCTCCATATGCTTTTTGTACTCGCCAAGCGTCGTCGCGCCGATCATCTGAACCTCGCCGCGCGAGAGCGCGGGCTTTAGGATATTCGCCGCATCGAGCGAGCCCTCACCCGAGCCTGCGCCGATGAGCGTATGGATCTCATCGACGAAGAGAATGACGTCTTTCGCTTCCGTCAATTCCTCGACGAGCCACTTCATGCGCTCCTCGAACTCGCCACGGTAGCGCGTGCCGGCGACGAGGGCCGCCAGCGAGAGGGAAATGACGCGCCTGTCCTGCAGCATGGGCGGCACATTGCCGTCGGCTATGCGCTGCGCCAGCCCTTCCGCGATTGCCGTTTTGCCGACGCCGGGCTCACCGAGCAAAATCGGATTGTTCTTCGTGCGCCGCACGAGAATCTGGACGACGCGCGCAATCTCCGCCTCGCGCCCGATGACGGGATCGACTTTGCCCTCCTTGGCGATTGCCGTGAGGTCGCGCCCGTACTCTGCGAGCAGCGAGCCCTTTTTGGGCGCAGACGCACTCTTTCCCGATTCCTGCACGAGCTCCGCCGGGAACGCCTCGCCAGACGAATTTCCAAGATAGGCGAGAATCTCCTTCTGCAATTCCGTTCGGTCGATGCCGATACGCTCCATGATATGCGCCGCGAGACCATCTGACACATTGAGCAAGCCGAGCAGGACATGCTCGGTTCCGACATAATCCTGCCCCATCTTTTTAGCGACATAGGCAGCATGGCGCAGTGCCGCCAATGCGTTTTCCGAAAACGGTTCCTGTTGATTCATGTGCGTTCCTCCTGCGGGCAATCATGCGCGAGCAACGCGCCTCGAACCTGATCCGCGCGAAGCCTGTCAATTTCGCCCTTTGAGAGATTTTCATTTTCGGCTAGATTCTGGAGGTAATGGACGCCGCTCTTGACGAGTATCTCAGCGAAACAGCCCGCGTCCACCTCCCGTATCATCTTGAGATCGATGCCTAGGCGGACTTTGGATAAAAGCTCCAGTGTCTCCTTTTCTGGCAGCAGGCGCGCATAACGCAGAAGGCCATAGGAGCGCCAGACCTCATCCTCGAGCTGCTCCTTCATGTAGAGCGCGAGCGCCTTGCGTGCCTGCCGCTCATGCGAGACGATTTCCTGCACGGCAGACGTGATATTCGAGAGCAGCTCCTTTTCCGAAAAGCCGAGCGTGAGCTGATTGGAGATGACGAAGATATTGCCGACGCTCTCCTTCTCATCACCGTACACGTTCCGAATCGCAAGCCCCAGTTGCGGGGAGACGTTCGCGATATTTTGGATATTCTTCGTAAAGACGAGCCCCGGCAGATGGATCAGCACGGAGGCGCGCAGACCCGTTCCGAGATTCGTCGGCAGGGAGGTCAGATAGCCCATGCGCTCATCAAACGCAATATCGAGCTTCGACTCGATGCAATCGTCAATGCGCGACGCCCGCTCGCTCGGCGTCGCAAGATCAAGCCCTGCCGCCATGCACTGAATGCGCAGATGATCCTCCTCGTTGACGAGGATGCTCGTCCCCAGATCCGCCGAAAGGAATGCGGCGCGGTTCTGTGGGCTGCGAGCCAGATTGCGGCTGATCAGCCGCTTCTCGACGAGGACGCTGCGCTCGACTGGCGTCATGCGCTCCATATCGGCGCACGCAAAGATCTCTCCAACGGCATCCGATATATCGGGCAACACCTCCTCGAAGGCACGGCGAACCGCAACAAGCTGGCTGTTGTTCGCCCGATTCGGGAATGGGATCGCGCGGAAATTGCGCGCGAGACGCACACAGCTCGCCAACACGACATCCCCGTCCGCGCCCTCGTTGGACAGCCATGAAAGGCGGCTGCCCGTCAGCACATCACGCATTGCCATCTGCCGCACCCCCTTCCGCCTCCGCGAGCTCCGCCTCAAGCCGGCGAATCGCATCGCGGTACTCGGCCGCCTTCTCATACTCCTCGCGCGCGACGCTCTGCTTCAGCTGCTCGCGCAGGCGGGAAACCTTCTGCTTGAGTTCCAGCGTGCCGCCCGTGCGGTGCGGAATCTTGCCACAGTGCGCGCTCGACCCATGAATGCGCCGCAGGATTGGCTCGAGCTGATGACGGAAGACCTCATAGCAGACGCTGCACCCGATCCTGCCCGTCTGCAAGAAGTCGGGGTAGCTCATGCCGCAGTTCGGGCAGACGAGCTTCGTCTGCTCCGCCTCCACGCGCGCGGAGCGCTCCGCTTCCTTCTCCTTCTCCTCCCGCGCACCGAATACGCCCTTCAAAAAATCATTGACCGACATATCGCGCTTGCCGAACGGGACGAGGAATTCGTTGTATTTCGCCGCGCATTCCTCGCAGAGATTCTTCTCCACACGCTTGCCTGCGCCCGCCTGCACGATATGAATGACCGCTTTGTTGCGGCCGCAATCATCGCATAACATATAGTGCCTTCTTTCTATGTATACCAGTTCTTCTAGGAAAAATTCTCCAATGTCAGCAGCATGGATTTCAGCAAGTGGACGCGCTCCTTTGCGCTCATCCCCGCCGAGTGGAACGCTGCCGCCACGACCTGCATCAAAAGCGCCGCCTCACGGCTCGAAATCATTTCATGCTGCAGGAGGTAATGCACCATCGACTGAACCGTCTGAAGCTCGGTCTTTTCATCAATCTTCCCAATCATGTCCTGATAGACGAGATTGTTTATGGGAATCTGCACGATTCGAATATAGCCGCCAAGGCCGCGCCGCGACTCGACGACAAAGCCCTTGTCCTGCGTGAAGCGCGTCGACAGAACGTAGCTGATCTGCGACGGCGCGCAGGAAATCTCATCGGCTATATCCGTGCGGCGAAGCTCGACCTTTCCATCCTGCTGCGTCGCAAGCTGCCGCAAGATGTAAGCCTCGATCAGATCTGCAATATTGCTCACGATAATCACCTTCATTATGTTGACAATTTGACTATTATTATCTTTATTATATTAGACTATTTGACTTTTCGCAAGCAAGAAACGAAAAAAAGCGAGCCGTGAGAGAAAGACATCGCCCTCACGGCTCGCTATTATCACGTTAGGATTGTTATGCTTGTTCCTCAAACATATCCTTGCCTACGCCACAGAGCGGGCAGACGAAATCCTCTGGCAGGTCGGCAAACGCAACGCCAGCCTCAAGACCGTACTCCGCATCGCCCTTCGCCTCATCGTAGATCCAGCCACAAACCGTGCAAACCCAAACCTTCATAATGTGTACCTCCTATATTGATATAACACACAAAAATCATTCCTACCAAGGAAATGATTTCATAGAATCTTTATTCACTAAGATTCTTTATTTATTATATTCGCTGCCATATCGGATTTTCCTGCTCGTTTTTCCTCCATCGCATGAAAAAAATTATAAACTGCTTCCGCCGCCGGTCGCGTCATGCCCGGTGCGGCGGCAAGCTCCTCCAGTCCTGCCCGCTTCATCTTCGTGATTGTCCCGAAATGCGCATGGAGCGCCGCCCGCCGCTTCGGGCCGATGCCAACGACGTGATCGAGGACGGAGACGAGATTGCGCTTCCCGCGCAGCTTGCGATGGTACGTGATTGCAAAGCGGTGCGCCTCGTCGCGGATGCGCTGGATCAGATAGAGCGAGGGACTATGGCGCGGCAAGACGACGGGCTCAGCGCATCCTTCCGTAAAGACGAGCTCAAACTGCTTCGCGAGACCGACGACGGGGACATCCGCATGGCCGCCCTCCCCGCGAATGATTTCAAGCGCGGAGGAAAGCTGCCCCTTGCCGCCGTCGATGACGATGAGATCGGGAAGCTCATCGGGTAGCAGCCCGACATAGCGCCGTCGCGTGACCTCGCGCATCGAGAGGAAATCATCGGGCTTTCCTTCCGTGCTCTTGATCTTAAAGCGACGGTAATCCGACTTCTTTGCGACGCCGCCCTCAAAGACGACCATCGAGGCGACCGTTTCCGCGCCTTGGAAATGCGATATATCAAAGCATTCCATGCGGTATGGCGGACGCTTCAGTCCGAGATGCCTCCCCAGCTCCTCGACCGCTCCCTGTGTCTGCGCCTCCGCTTGACGGACGCGCGCCGCCTCATCTGCGAGGTACTTCGCCGCATTGCCCTCTGCCATTTCCACAATATCGCGCTTCGTGCCCCTCTGCGGGCAAATCACCTGCACCTTCGCCTTGCTTTTCTTCTCCGAGAGAAACGCTTCCAAGAGCTCGCGTTCCTCATCCGCAATCGCGCGCGGCAGCAAGACCTCGCGCGGCACGAAAGCGGCACGATGGTAATATTGTTGAAGAAATGCGAGGAGGATTGCCTCATCACTCTCCTCCTCACTGCCTTGCAGAAGGAAATGCTCGCGCCCGACCATCTTGCCCGCGCGAATGAAAAAGACCTGCACGCAGACGCCAGCATCGGAGCGCGCCATGCCGACGGCATCCTGATCGCCTGCCCCCGTCACGATGTTCTGCTTCTCCGCGACCTTTCGCACGGCGAGAAGCTGATCGCGAAGGCGCGCCGCCACCTCGAAATGAAACGCCTCCGCCGCCTTTTCCATGCGCGTCTGGAGCTCGCGCTCCACTTCCTCCGTCCGCCCCTCCAAAAAGAGCAGGACAGCCCGTATCATCGCATCGTAGTCCGCCTTTTCCACCTTGCCCACGCAGGGCGCGAGGCAGCGCTTGATATGGTATTCGAGACAGGGGCGCTCCTGCAGGCGGCGGCACGTGCGCAATGGAAAGAGATGGCGCAGCAACTTCAGGCTCTCGTGGACCGCCGTGGCGTTCGTATAGGGGCCAAAATAGCGTGCGCCGTCCTTCATCACGCGCCGTGTGATGAATACGCGCGGGTACTCCTCCCCTACTGTCACCTTGACATACGGGTAGCTCTTGTCATCCTTCAGGCTGATATTGTAGCGTGGGCGGTGCTTCTTGATCAGATTGCATTCGAGAATGAGCGCCTCGACCTCCGAATGCGTCATAATGATCTCAAAATCCGCTACATGGGCGACCATCGCGCGCACCTTCGGCGTATGGTTTCGGCTCGACTGGAAATACTGCCGCACGCGGTTTTTCAGCACGATTGCCTTGCCGACGTAGATGATGCGCCCGTGATCGTCCTTCATAATATATACACCGGGGCTCTCCGGCAAAAGCCCCAGTTTCTCCTCTACGATCTCGGTCAAATCCGATCCTCCATTTCCTTTTTCCCCTATTATAACGCAAAACACAGCCTTATATGTATAATTCTTAAAAAGAATTGTATTGATACAGGAAAGTTATCATTGTAATTTCATTTCAACTATGATAGAATCAAGGACATAGCAAGATTAGTAGCTGGTAACAATGCTAGATTTCAGCATAGGAGGAACGCTATATGTTCAAACGAATCCTTATTGCAAATCGCGGCGAAATCGCCGTCCGCATCATCCGCGCCTGCCAAGAAATGGACATTGAAACGATCGCCATTTACTCGGAAGCCGACGAGAATGCGCTACACGTCCGCCTCGCCGATCATAAGGTCTGCGTAGGCGGCGCGGACGCTACGGAAAGCTATCTCAATACAAAGGCCGTCCTGCGCGCCGCGCGCGAAATGCAGGCCGATGCCATCCATCCGGGCTATGGCTTCCTCTCCGAAGATGCCGACTTCGCCGAAAAAGTCACAAAGGCGGGCATCACGTGGATCGGTCCTATGCCGGAGACGATCCGCCTCGTCGGCGACAAGGACGTGGCACGCGCCTCTATCGCGCCATCCGGCATCCCGATGGCAAAAGGAAGCGACCCGCTTGAAAACAACGAGCAGGCAATCGCCGTCGCAAGCGAAGTCGGCTACCCCGTCATCCTGAAGCCCGTCTCGGGCGGCGGCGGCAAGGGTATGTGCGTCGCACGAGACGAGGACGACCTGCGCAACATCCTCGAGTACCTTGTCGACCTCAAGAAAATCAAGTATTATTTCGAGCATTACATCGAGCGCTCCCGCCATATCGAGGTGCAGGTTGTCGCGGACAATTACGGAGCCGTCATTCATCTCGGCGAGCGCGAGTGCTCCATCCAGCGCCGCAACCAGAAGCTCCTCGAGGAATCGCCCTCGATCGCCCTCACGCAGGATATGCGCGACCGCGTCGGCCAGCTCGCCGTCAAGGCAGCGAAGAGCGTCCACTACTCGAACATCGGCACAGTAGAGTTCCTGCTCGACCTCTCGCGCAACGAGTTCTACTTCATGGAGATCAACCCGCGCATCCAAGTCGAGCACGCCATCACCGAAGCCGTCACGGGCATTGACCTCGTCCGCACGCAAATCGCCATCGCGGCGGGCGAGCCGCTCGGCATCTCGCAGAAAGACGTCCAATTCGTCGGGCACTCCATCGAGTGCCGTATCAACGCCGAAGATCCGAACAACAACTTCATGCCTTCGCCGGGGCTCATCTCCTTCCTCCACGAGCCAAGCGGCCCGCGCGTCCGTTTCGACAGCGGCGTCACGGCAGGCCTTTCCATCGAGCCGTATTATGATTCGCTGATTGCCAAAATCATCGTGCGCGGGCGCACGCGCGGCGATGCGATCAAGATCATGCAGCGCGCGCTGAAGGAGTTCCGAATTGACGGCGTCAAGACGACGGTCTCCCTGCATAAAAAAATTCTAAAAGACAGCTACTTCCGCACGGGCAACATCGACACGCAATTCATCAAGAACCGTCTCCCCACTTATGAGCAGCAAAAAGAGCCGAAGGAAATGACAAAGGAAGAGCTCGCCGAGAATATCAGCGCAAGCATGTACTACGCTTAATTAGCGTACAATTAAATTCAAAAGCCCGCATTGACGGGCTTTTTTCCGTATGCTAAACTATGAGAAATGCGGATGTGGCGGAACTGGCAGACGCGCTGGACTTAGGATCCAGTGCCGCAAGGCGTATGGGTTCGACCCCCTTCATCCGCACCACTTTTATTTTTGGGGATGTAATGGTTTCGACGGGGTATAGAAGCCACAGAGTTCGCAGGCCAACGGTCATGAAGCCTATAGCTTGACCACGCAAAATTCAACTGACGAAGCTGAATACGCATACGCTGCCTGAGCCTAGCTCACAGCCCCTCTGAAAGCGCGAGCCGTTAGCGGGCACGGAGGTTTCAAATAAGTACGGCTGTTTTCCGGCTTTTGACAAAAGACGGTGGTGGAGAACTCTGAATCCTAGAGTTCCGCTCCTATGATGCCTGCATACTCAGGCTATTGCGATAATGCTTTGTGATGTGGATGTATTTCGGACAGGAGTTCGATTCTCCTCATCTCCACCAGAAATAAACCTCACGTTGATACGGTGAGTGATTGATTCAAAAGCCATGGATAGAGCACGCTTCGTCTATGGCTTTTTGTGTTTATCATACCTACACTAGCAAGTGAAATCAAAGAGGCGCTGAATCCAGAACGCAAAGATTATTTGCCAGAGGATGCGATCAAATGGTAAATTTATAGAAAAGCCATTGATAGGCGGTATTGCCCGTTAATGGCTTTTTGCTTCACGTTCTTCTTAAGAATGAAAGGAGGAATGAAGGTGGAAAAATATATAAAACCATTGTTGTTGGAACGCTTCGAGTTTTTCAATTATGGTCATGCGCTTGAAATCTTACATGATGCATTCCCAATAGAGTGGAAGGAATTACAAGACTGCTTATCTGGTTTGCGATTGACGGTTGAAGATATAGCGAGAGCTGGAGGGAATGAATCGCCGATTCCTAAGAAATTTGATGAAGTTTTATATCCTTATGGATGGCGCGAAATACGAATTTCTGGCGATCTCATCGTGAAAAAATACCCAAGGCAAACGGTTCAACGCCGAGGAAGATTTTCGGATGAACCATATGAGATTGAAACGATTTCAGGCTATATTGATGGGCATAATATTGATTTTTTGAAGAATCGCATAGCATTCGACTTAGAATGGAACAGTAAGGATCAAACCTTTGATCGCGATTTGCTAGCTATGCGAACTTACTTCGATTGTGGTTTGATTGATGTGGGCGTCATTGTTACGCGTGCGGAAGAATTGAACGATATTTTTAAGATAGTGAAAGATGCACTAGGGCAACCTCTTATGAAGAAATATGGCGCTAGCACAACATGGATAGGAAAGCTGAAATATCGACTGGATTCAAGGCGAAATGGCGGATGCCCAATTTTGGCAGTCGGAATCAGAAAGGGGTGTGTCGAGGGATATGACAAGCTTGAATGACACGATTGCGAACCTAAGGAAGTTTACGGCAGGAAAGAAATATAATACCATTTATGCAGATCCTCCTTGGCAATTTCAGAATCGCACAGGAAAAGTAGCACCTGAACACAAGCGGTTGGAGCGATATGAAACGATGGAACTAGAAGATATCAAATCGCTTCCTATTGCAGAAATAGCTGGTGATAAGGCACAACTATATTTATGGATTCCGAATGCACTTTTGCCAAGTGGATTAGAGGTTATGGATTCATGGGGATTTGAATATAAGTCAAATATCATTTGGGAAAAGATCCGAAAAGACGGTGGTCCGGATGGTCGAGGTGTTGGTTTTTACTTTCGCAATGTCACAGAGATGCTGCTTTTTGGAATCAAGAAGAAAAGTGCACCAAATCGAACCCTTCAACCTGCTAGATCACAGGTCAATATCATTCGTTCTATGAAACGCGAACATAGCAGAAAACCAGATGAATTTGTTGACTTAATTGAGGCGTGCAGCCAAGCGCCGAGAGTCGAGCTTTTCGCTCGTGGTATACGCAACGGCTGGGATATGTGGGGAAATCAAGCAATCTCTACCTACGAGCCGACTTGGGATACCTATGCGAATCATACAGTGGCCTCTGCCAAACAAAATTGAAGTTAGGGAAGTGCTGATTAAATGAAGTTGCCCAGATTTGCATAGATGCGCTGTTCCTATCTAGGAGACAAACCACAGGCGTAGTGGTGCTACGCCGCGGATTTGTCGACGACGAGAGGACAGTGCAGATGTGCGAAGATGGGCGCCTGAATGAATCAGTGCTTCCTTAGTAAAACAGATAACAAAGGCGGCTATATACACCATCATGCGTGCATATAGCCGTCTTTGTCTATCTTCGCTTCCATCATACGCATAAAGCATAATTTATGTTATAATGAAGAGAAAATATACAGCAAGGAGGCTAGATTATGGAACTTCGGCTCTTACGTTATTTTCTCGCAACGGTCGAGGAAGGAAATATTACGGCGGCGGCAAATGCGCTGCATATCACACAGCCGACCCTTTCGAGGCAGCTCACCGTCTTGGAGGAAGATCTCGGGAAAAAGCTGATCATACGCAGCAAGAAAGGACTCCAGCTTACAGAGGACGGGCTCTTTTTCAACAAGCACGCGCGCGAGGTCGTCGCACTTGCGGACAAGCTGGAGCTCGCTGTCAAAGGAAATGGCGAGACGATACGCGGGACGGTAGCCATAGGCGGCGATGAAACGGACGCCATGCGCCTCATCGCGCAGGCAATCAAGCGCCTCCGCGACGATTACCCGCGCATCGAATATCAGCTCTACAATGGAAGCGCCGACGATGTAGAGGAACGGCTGGAAAAAGGCTTGCTCGACTTCGGGCTGCTCCTCGGCCCTGTCGACGCGGAGCGCTACGATTCGCTCGTGCTTCCGATCAAGGACACATGGGGCGTCCTCATGCGCCGCGACGCGCCACTTGCAGCCGAGCCTGCCATCGAGGCGAAGGACCTGCTCGGCATCCCGCTCATCCTGCCGGAGCGCAGGGCAAACGAGCGAAAGATTGCCGAATGGGCTGGCGAGGAATATTTCGCGCAATTCGACTGCTTCGCCAAGCACAACCTCATATACAATGCCTCCATGCTCGTCTCAGAGGGCATGGGCGTCGCTGTCACGCTCGACCGCCTCACCTATACCGAAGGGACGGAACTCGTCTTTCGCCCCCTCTTCCCGCTCGTGCAGAGCGACCTCGTCGTAATCTGGAAAAAATATCAAGCGTTCTCCCCTGCTGCCCACCTTCTGCTCAATGAACTGAATGAAAAGATATTGACGAACGCCTGACTGCTTGCGCGACGGGTGTCTGTGTGATAGAGTATCACTGTTATTTATCATCATCAAAGGAGTAATAATCATGTTATTATCGCGTAAATCCGTTGAACTGCTCTCGCCCGCCGGCACATGGGACGCGCTCGTCGCCGGTGTCGAGTCGGGCGCGGACGCCATCTATCTGGGTGGCAAGCATTTCAACATGCGCATGCATGAGGGCGGCTTCAATTTCGATGACGCTATGCTCAAAAAGGCCATCGAATACACGCATGCGCACGATGTACGCCTTTACATCACGCTGAACAACCTCATCAGCCACGAGGAAATCCCCGCCCTGCGCGAATATCTGACATACCTGAATGAAATCAAGCCCGACGCCTTGCTCGTGCAGGATTTCGCCGTCCTCGAACTCATTCACGAAATGGGGCTTCACCTCCCCATCCATACCTCTGTCATGATGAACACGCACAACGAGCACGCGATTGAAATGCTGAAAAAATACGGCATTACGCGCATCGTCGTCGGGCGTGAGATGACGCTCTCCGAACTCAGCCTCTTTCGCGAGCGGACGGGCATCGAGGTCGAATACTTCATGCACGGCGATATGTGCTTTTCCGAAAGCGGTCAGTGCATCCATTCCGGCGTCGTCTTCGGGCAGAGCGGCAATCGCGGCCGCTGCCTGAAGCCATGCCGTTGGGCGTACCAGCTTATCGACGAGGCGACCGGCGAAGTCCTCGATGCGGACGATCCTGGCGCATACAAGATGGCACTCAAGGATATGTGCATGTACCGCGCAATCCCGCAGCTCATACAGGCAGGCGTCTTCTCCTTCAAAATTGAGGGCAGAATGCGTCCTGCTCCCTTTATCCGCCGCATCGTCTCGACATACCGCAAGGCAATCAATGCTTACATCGCCGACCCGAACGGCTACACGACGGACGAGGAAGGCTGGAAGAGCCTCTACGAGAACCGCGCGCGCGATTTCACGACGACGTTCGCCTTCGGCGCGACGAGCCGAAAAGACATTGGCTTCACGGGAGAGCGCGAGCCGCGCTTCTTCAGCAAGGCGGTCGTGGAAGCGGGAATGCAGGACGAGATCCTGACGCAGGAACGCCCCATCGAAAAGGACAACACGCCACACCGCAGGCTCAGCGTCCGCATCAATACGCTGGAATCGGCACGCGCGGCAATCGACGCAGGCGCGGATGCCGTCTACGTCGGCGGCGAGGCATTCCGGCCGCTGCGCCCTTGGAAGCTCTCCGACTACGCAGAAATCATCGACTATGCAAAAGGCAGAGCCTCCGTCATCGTCAACACGCCGCGCACGACAATGCGTCGCGAGTGCGGCGAACTCGAGCAATTCTTCACGGCGCTCAAGGATATGCAGCCTGACGGAATCCTCGTCAGCAACCTTGGCTCACTGAAGCTCGCCGCCGAACTTACGAAGCTCCCAATCCAAGCCGATACCTCCTTTAATCTCTTCAATCCACTTGCGGCGAAGTTCCTGCAGGAAAACGGGCTTGCGATGGCGTGTACGTCCTACGAGCTTTCCTTTGAGCAGCTGCGCGAGATCACGGAGCATACGACACTGCCGCTCGAGGTCGTCGTGCACGGCTCATACGAGTCGATGCTATGCGATCACGACATTCCCGGCATGAGCCTCCCCGCCTTCAACGAGCTCGACGAGCCGGAGCTGCTCGACCGACGCTACGCGCTTCTCGATGAGGCAGGCGAATCCCATTCCATCCGCATCGACCAGTACGGGCGCGATCACATTCTCTTTGCCAAAGATCTCTGCCTCTATCCCTATCTCGAAAAATTCAACGGCTTTGCCTCCTACCGAATCGAAGCGCAGGACTACTCGTCCGAGCTGACGGCTGCCGTGACGCGTCTTTATCGCGAACGCCTCGACCGCCTCAGCGAAGGAATCCGCGTACCAGACGAAGATGCACTCGCCGCCGTACAGGAAAAAAGTCCCCGCGCCTTTGGACTGGGAACCTACCGCTTCCGCCAGAGCAAAAACTCCATCTAACGAAAGGGTCTTTATACAGAATGGACGAAACGAAATTTATCGGGGCAGAAGCCATACTCGAAAAAAAGAAGAAATACATCATGCCCTGCCTCGGCCACTTTTACAAAGAGCCGCGGCAGATTGTCCGTGGATTGATGCAGTACCTATGGGACAGCGAGGGGCGAAAGTACCTCGACTGCTTTGCGGGCGTCTCCGTCATGAACTGCGGACATTGCAACCCCGAAATCACAAAAAAAGTGCAGGAGCAAGTCGGCACGCTCCAGCACGTCTGCAATATCTACCTGACGGAACCGTTCGTCAACCTCGCCGAGCGCCTCGCCTCCGTCACGCCGGGCAACCTGCAGAAGACGTTCTTCTGCTCGACGGGCTCGGAGGCGACCGAAGGCGCGCTTCTGCTCGCCTCCATCTACACAAAAAACAGTGAGATCATCGCGCTCCGAAACGGCCTGCACGGCAGGACGAAGCTCGGCATGAGCATCACGGGCATCGGGATGTGGCGCACCGACCCGACCCCCGTCGGCGGCATCCACTTCGCGCCGAATCCCTACTGCTACCGCTGCCCGCTGAACAAGAAGCCAGACACCTGCGACCTCGCCTGCGCAAATGCCGTCGAGGACGTCATCAAAGTCTCAACGTCTGGAAAGCCCGGCGCTTTCATCGCCGAGACAATCCAGGGCAATGCAGGCATCGTCGTGCCGCCGAAGGGCTATTTCAAGCGCGTCAAGGAGATTCTCGCCGCGCATGGCACGCTCTTCATCACCGACGAGGTGCAGACGGGCTTTGCGCGCACGGGCAAGATGTTTGCCATCGAGCATTTCGGCGTCACGCCCGACATACTCGCCGTAGCAAAGGCGCTCGGAAACGGCGCGCCGATCTCCGCCTTCATCGCAAGCGCGAAGATTGCCGACACCTATACGATGCCGGGCGCGTCAACACTTGGCGGCAATCCCGTATCGAGCACGGCAGGCCTCGCCGTCCTCGACTACATCGAGCGGCATAAACTTGCCGAAAATGCCGAGGCGCGCGGTGCGCAGCTCCGCGCGGGACTGCGCGCCCTGCAGGAAAAGCATCCCGTGATTGGAGACGTGCGCGGCCTAGGTCTTATGACGGGCGCGGAGTTCGTGGATCCCGATGGAAGCCCTGCAGCAAACAAGCTCGATACCGTGCTTGAAGAACTGAAGAATCGCGGCTTCATCATCGGCAAGAACGGCATCGCACGAAACGTCATGGCATTCCAGCCACCGCTCATCATCACAGAGGAAAACATCGACGACGTGCTGAACGCACTCGACCTCGTGCTGACGGAGCAAAAGCTTTAACGAGTCAATTTTAGGAGCAGGTGCGTATCTTAATCTTACGCCTCCTGCTCCTCTTTCAGTGCAGTGATTCCGTGCTGAAACTCCTCCATGCTGATGGTAAAATACGAAAGCTCCTGCAAAATCGCGTAGACCTCCTGCTGCGACTTTGCCGCATCGAGGCGCTCTGCAACGCTGTCCTCCGTCAGTGCGTGCAGGAGCATGTGCTTGATTTCCCCCAGTTCCATTTTCATCTCCTTCCCCCGTCAAAATCACTGGATTTCCTTTTCACCATGCACAAAACATAGTATAATATATAGCATAATATGATGTAAGTGTACCACACTCGGCACTTTCGCGCGAGAATGGAGAGATAAATATGGCAGAACGATTCTACGAACTTCAGGTGGCAGGCGTCACGCGCCAGCTGCCTATCCTAAACGTAAACGATACGCTCGCTATCGCGGGATTCATCATGCTCGGCGACGTCGAGCTGACGGATGCCTGCGCCAAGGCGCTCGCCAAAAAAGTGCCCGCCGATACGGAAGTCGTGCTGACGGCAGAAACGAAGGGCATCCCGCTCGCGGCAGAGCTTGCGCGCGCGCTCGGCATGAAGCGCTACATCGTCGCGCGCAAGTCGGTCAAGGCGTATATGAAAGGCGCAATCTGGGTCGAAGACGTCTCCATCACGACGAAAGGGACACAGAAACTCTGCCTCGACGGTGTCGATATCGACCGCCTGAAAGGAAAGAAAGTCCTGCTCCTCGACGACGTCATCAGCACAGGCGGCTCGATGAAAGCCCTCGCCGAGCTCACGGAAAAAGCAGGCGGCATCGTCTGCGGCGAGGCGTGCGTGCTCGCGGAAGGAGATGCCGCCAAACGCGACGACATCATCTTCCTCTCCCCGCTCCCGCTTTTCAAGGCTGACGCCTAGCGCATTGACGACCACAACGCAATCCGCATACTGATGAAGCAAAAGCCCCGCAAGTCTGGCTGTCCTGCCAAACTCGCGGGGGCTCTCTTTTTATACATTTACTTGACGACCATGACGGGAACTTTCGCTTCCTCGACGACCTTTTGGCTGACGCTGCCGATGAGCGCGCCCTTGAACAGCCCCAATCCGCGGCTGCCCATGATGATGAGGTCGCTCTTCTCCGCCTCTGCGATATGCAGGATGGCCTTCGGGATATTGCCCGTCTCGACATGCTTTGCCGCCTTTACCGTCTCCGGAATCTTCTCCCAGATGCGGTCAAAGACGATATGGCTCGGAATATCCTTGTTGATATTGCTTGACACATAAACGAAATCAATATCCGCCTTGCACTTTTCCGCAAAGTAGATCGCCTCGTCCACTGCCTTGCAGCCATTGACCGAACCATCGACCGGCACGAGAATCTTATTGATTTTCCCCATGATAAAACCTCCTAACGCGTAAATTCCCAGCAGGATTTCATTCTATTCTTGCTAGTTCATTATTTCGCGATACATGAGAAAAATTCCTTCCTTTTTCCGACGATTTTACAAAAACGCTGCATCACGCCCGAATTACTTCTGATAGTTCTCCTTCCACTCATGGTGGAAGTCGCCTTCCTTGTCGATACGGCGATACGTATGTGCGCCAAAGTAATCACGCTGCGCCTGGATGAGGTTTGCGCCGCCGCAAGTACTGCGGTATGCATCGAGATACTGCAGCGCGTTCGCCATGGCAGGAACGGGAATGCCGCGCTCTGCCGCGAGTGCAAGGACACGGCGCAGGCTGCTCTGATTCGCATTGATTTTCCCCATAAAGAAATCATCCAGCATCAGGTTCTGCAACTGTGGATTCTTTTGATACGCCTCCGTGATCTTGTTTAGGAACTCTGCCTGAATGATGCAGCCAGCCCGGAAGATCGAAGCGATGCGCCCATAATCGAGATCCCACCCATACGTTTCCGAAGCCGAGCGATAGAGGGAGAATCCCTGCGCGTATGCCATGATCTTAGCCGTATAAAGGCTCTGGCGCACCATTTCGACCAAGTCGTCTGGCACGGATGTCGCCACTTTTGGAACGGGGAACAGCTTGGAAGCCTCAGCGCGGCTTTCCAGCAAATTCGACATGACGCGCGCGTTGCAGGCAGCCGTGATCATCGACACGTTGACGCCTTGCTCAAGCGCCGCGATGCTCGTCCAGCGCCCTGTGCCTTTCTGCCCTGCACTGTCAACAATCTTATCGACGAGCTGCCCGCCCGCCTCATCGTTCTCTTTGAAAATATCCGCCGTAATGCCAATGAGATAGCTCTTAAGCTCCCCCTCGTTCCACTTGTGGTAAACTTCGGCAAGCTGCTCATTCGCAAGGCCGCCCACATATTTGAGAAGCAAATAACTTTCTGCAATGAGCTGCATATCCGCATATTCAATGCCATTATGCACCATCTTGACATAGTGGCCTGCACCGTCCGATCCGATATAAGTGCAGCAGGTATCTTCTCCGACAGGTGCTGCGATTGCTTCCAAAATTGGCTGTATGAAGCGATACGCATCTTTATTGCCGCCCGGCATGATAGACGGCCCGCGGCGTGCTCCCTTCTCTCCGCCTGACACGCCTACGCCAAAGTAATGAATCCCTTTTTCTGCGAGCATTTTAGAGCGACGGCGCGTGTCCTGAAAGAAGGAATTGCCGCCGTCAATAATAATATCGCCTTCCGAAAGTTCCGGTATGAGCTGGTCGATAACCATGTCAACGGGCTTGCCCGCCTTGATCATAAGCATAACGCGACGCGGGCGCTTAAGCGACTGAACAAACTCCTTGAAATCAAAGAACCCCTTCATATTTTCATGCGGATGCTCTTTGATAACACGCTCTGTCATATCCTTCGACCGATTATATCCAGCTACCTTGAAGCCATGATCTGCCATGTTCAACGCAAGATTGCTCCCCATGACTGCCATGCCGATAACGCCGATATCCATTGTTTCCATCTGAATCACCTATAAACCCTTTCTACGCTTTTATTCTTTCAGGCACGGCTTTGAAACGCTGCAATCTCAGCAAATTCTTTTTGCAGATTCCAATAGACATGCTCAAAAATACGATATAGTTCGCGATACGTCTGCTGCGTATCTTCCTGTGGATAAAAAATCTTCTTCGGATGAACAAGATCTGCCGTATCCGCAATGGAGGAAAGTTCCCCCATTGAAATAAAGCCCAACACTGCCGCCCCGTATGCTGCGCCTTCGCTATTATCCGGCAATGTGATTTCATGCTCTAGGATATTCGCAAGAATCTGCATCCAAAGAGGCGATTTCGTAAAGCCGCCGCTTACGCGTATATCTTCTGCGCGGCTAAAATCGAGCAATGCTTCATAAACAGCTTTGAGCGAAAAGCAAATCCCCTCAAGTGTCGCACGAATCATATCCGCCCGCTTCGTACTGAGCGAAAGCCCGAAAAATAGCCCGCGCAGATCGGAATTCCAATATGGCGCGCGCTCTCCTGTGAAGCATGGCAAGAGCAATAACCCGCCTGCGCCTGCCGGCGAATGCGATGCCTGCATGGTCATCAAGTCATAGGCATCCACGCCTAGACGCTTCATGTCTTCCAGCGTATAGCCTAAAATCTCGTCGCGCACCCAGCGGAGAATCATCCCGCCATTATTGATTGCCCCTCCCGATACCCAAATATCATCGACAAGATTGTAGCACCACGTCCGCATCCGTTCGTCAACGGTCGGTTTTTCCGTCAGCATGCGGATTGCACCGCTCGTCCCGATTGTCGCACTGAGCTGTCCTTTGCGGATGGCGCCAATTCCGACATTCACGAGGACGCCGTCTGTCGCGCCGATGACGACCGGCAAGCCAGCAGGCAGATTCAAACGGCTTGCTGCAGCGACGCAAAGTGGTTCGCCATGCGTCGTCGAGACAGGACGTGGCAGCATATCCTTGCCAATCCCAAGATAGGCTATCGCCTCTTCATCCCAATCCATTCGCTTCTCGCAATACATGCCGCTCGTGCTGGCGGTCGAATGGTCGATAAGCCATTCCCCCGTCAGCTCAAAAAACAGATAGTCTTTTATCGAGCCAATGCGCCCCATTTTGTGAAACAGCACTTCTTGATGGCGCTTCAGCCAAAGAATCTTAGGAAAGGGGTAGCAAGCGTGGACGGGGCATCCCGTGCGCCCATAGAGTGCCTTGGCAAAGCCTGCATCCGCTTTCAATTCCTGCACAATGCCGCTGCTCCGGCTATCTGCCCATGTCATCATGGGCGCCAAGGGCTGACAATCTTTGTCCAGCGGCATAAACGTATGCATGATGGTGCTAAGGGCAATGCCCTGAGGCATAATGCCGGATGCCGAAAGCGCTTCCCCCGTTTCCCGAATGACCGATTCCGTCGCTCGCACGACTTCACGAGGATCTTCCTCAGCCCAGTCTGGATGCGGTGTGGAAAGCGAATAGAACGCTTCCGCTGATGCGAGCTTTGTTCCATCTGAACGGTAAGCAATAGCGCGGACGCCGGTCGTCCCCACGTCCACTCCAATCCATACATTTCGTTTTGAACCTTCCGTCAATGCCTTTCCCGCCTTTCCCTGAAAACAATATCCACCTTCGTGTTCATCATACCATCTTTTTCTATTTTTTGCAAGAATATACTCATATAAATTATAGTAAAATGATACACATATATCATTTCTATATTTTTTCATAATTGGCATAACAATATCATCATGATAGTATATCTTTTGATATATCAATATCTAAAAGCCCTTTGCAAAATCAATCCCTGCGCAGAAGGGCCGCCATACTGGAAAAATAAAGCGCTTGGCATCCCTATCACATCCGAGAAAACCGCATCCATCGAATCGATCCTGGCAGACGCAAAAGTCATTTCATAAATCCCTTGCAATATAAAAAAAACAGCATGGGCAGAAAACAGAAATCTGTCCATGCTGTTTTTTATGAGTGACCTGCTCAAAACTATCACAACACGCCCGCATCAAAGGCGTTTTTCTGCAATCACTTTACGCATCTTGCGGATATTTTCCCGATATGCTTCGGATGACTGCATGGCCACTCCCATATAGAGAAGATCGACTATCGCCATATGGATAAGGCGCGATGCCACGGACTCCGATTGGTATTTGATTTCACGCCCCATCCCATGCAGTGTTATGTCCGCACGTTTCGCCAGTTCCGAGTGCGCATAGCTCGTGATTCCAATAACTTTGGCGCCAGAACTTTTTGCCACATCCACAGAGCGCAGGAGCTCAATGCTCCCACCCGTGTGCGAAATTGCAACGACCACGTCTTCCGAGGTCAGCAGAACCGCCGATGTGACCTGCAAATGGGCATCCGAGTAGGCCTGAACGGGAATCCCGAAGCGAAGGAAACGCGTCTCCATGTCACGGCACACGGTAGCCGAATTGCCAAAGCCATAAACCGCAATGCGCTTCGCGCAGGAAAGTAGCTTGACCGCTGCATCTACGTCTGGAAAATGAAGCAATTTAATCGTATCCTGCAGTCCTTCTGCAATATTACGAAACATCTTGCCTGCTATGATTTCATACGAATCTCCTTGGCGTACATCCTGATAGATGACCTCATCCGCCGAATACACCTCTCCCGCCAGAGCAATCTTCAGCCCCTGAAGCCCGCTGTATCCCAGTTTCTTGCAGAACCGGGATACCGTGATTTCTGAGGTCTGTGTATTCTGTGCCAAATCGGATACCGTCTCTTCCAGCACCTCTTTGATATGCGTATTGATATAGTCCGCTATGCGGCGCTCAGACTTCGTCAGCGTTCGGTACGAACTGCGCAAAATCGGCAACACCTGCAATGCATCTGTCTTCATAGCGACTCTTGTCCCTTCTGACTGCTCTAACTACGACATGGAATAGTATAGCATATTTTTTAATATCTGTGCATAGCAACTTGTTGCGGTGCGCACACACTTTGGCATGAAAAATCCCCGCCTGCTGACGCTTTCGCGATCCAGCAGACGGGTGAGAAACAGTCATACAGTTGTCATTCAGAATGAGCAACAATCAAATGGGGATGGCGGCGAATATCTTCCTTCACCTCATCCATATGCGGGACGACAGAAACGCGAAGCCCTGCCCTCTTTTCCACCAATTCCATTCCGAGGCAAATATCCTCCAAGGAAACGATGTGCGTCAGGATTTTATCCGCATCGATCCTCTTGCTGCGAATCAGCTCCACGGCCAAGGCATTATGGCGCGGTGCGGACGAGAATGTCCCGTATAGCGTGATTTGCCTATAATGAATAAAATTCACATCGAAATCAAGCATCGGGTTATCCTTTGGAAGCCCTGCAAAGAGGCATACCTTGCCCATTTTGCTCGCCATTTTGATCCCAGCCTGCTGCGCTGCTGCGCTTCCTGCCGTTACGATGACGACGTTTGCACCCATGCCATCCGTTTGATCCAAGACCGCCTGAACAGGATCGGGATCATCCTTTCCCATCGGAATATATGCATCATACCCGAAGGCCTGCGCGCTATCGAGACGATTCTTGCTGCGATTCAGCAGGAATACCTTTCCTGCCCCTCTGGAACGAGCCAATTCCGCGTGCATCAGCCCAATTGGACCAGCGCCAATAATGGCAACCGTATCGCCAAGCTGGATGTCGAGCGCTTCCTGCCCATTGATGACACAGGCAAGCGGCTCAGAAAGAGAAGCGCTCAGATAATCCACCTCATCAGGGATAAAGTTTACATTGCCAGCATCCACCGCTCCTTTTGGAATGCGGATGTACTCGGCAAACCCGCCATCATAATGATGGGCAATCGTCTTTCTCGTATAGCAGAGGTTCTGATGTCCTGACAGGCAATACGAGCAAGCTCCGCAGCCAATGCCTGGCGCGACAATGACGCGGTCGCCGGCTTTATAACGCGTTACGCCCGCACCGACTTCCTCAATTATTCCCGCAATCTCATGCCCAAGGACGATTGGCGGATGAATGGAGTTATGCCCATGGCGAAATGTGCGAATATCCCCGCCGCAGATCGCGCAGGCCTTGACCCTGACCAGTAGCTCGCCCGATTCAATCTGCGGCTTTTCCAGTTCCTCAACCTCGATGCTTCCGATTCCTTTATAGACTGCTGCTCGCATCGTTTTCCTCCTCCCGGCTCAGTGGAACGACGACAAATCCAATTCAATATCTTCGCTGTTCACGACCCAGCGCGGATTTCCTTCCTCAGCCGTGCGTTTGATTTCTGCAAGCAATAGATACGGGGTACGATTGAAAGCATCCTTCGTCGAGCCTGCAAGGTGCGGCGTGACCGTTACATTGTCGAGCGTCATAAACGGCGAATCCTTTGCAGGAGGCTCAACCCACCATACATCAATAGCCGCACCGCCAATACGCTTTTCCTTCAGCGCATCAATGAGCGCCTGCTCATCAATGAGCCCGGCACGCGCCGTATTGATGACATATGCCGTCGGCTTCATGAGAGCAAACTCCTTTGCCCCAATGAGGCCGCGCGTTTCCTCGGAAAGACGCGCGTGCATGCTGATGAAATCCGACTCACGGCAAAGCTCTTCCAAAGAAACGAGCTCTGCTCCGCTTGCCTCGACATCCTCTTTCTGCGCAAACGGATCATAAACGAGGATGCGAACATCAAATCCACTCAGCTTCTTTGCTACGACATGCCCAATATACCCAAACCCGACAAGGCCTATTGTCTTTTCGTACATATCGCCGACAAAAGCAGCATTGGAATATTGCTTTTTCCACTCGCCCTGACGAAGCGCCGCATGAGCGCGTGCCACGTTGCGCATTTCGCATAGCATCATCGCGATTGTGTAGTCCGAAACGGCATTCGCATTTCTCCCCATCGTATGGAATACGGCGATACCTTCCTTTGTTGCTGCTGCAACATCGACATTCTCCACACCAGCACGGCACACGCCAATCGCCTTGCACTTCTTCGCGGCCTGTATGATCTTCGCATTGAGCGGCGTATGCTGCGTGATGATCATCTCAGCCTCACCTACATAGTCAAAAATCTCTTTCGGCGGTTTGCCGACGGACGGGCCATTCTTTTCCACGATGCTGCGCAGATACCAGAATTCCTCATCATTTGCAGGCTTCCAGTCGACACGGAAAACCTCTTGCTTGCCAATCGTCTTTTCGACAGCAAGCTCCAACTTTTCTGCAGAGAGAAGCGGATCGCCAATAACCAAGACCTTCATGCCAAACGTCCTTTCTTACTCAATACGAATCGTGTCACCGACCATGAAACGCGGCATCCCGTCGCCTGCAAGCATAATCTGCCCCGGCTGCTCCACTGCGTCCGCCTCACGGAACACGAACGTGCAATGCCCATCCTTGCGGAGCGTCTTCATCGCCTCGTCGCCTACAGCCGTCACCGTGTACTCGCGGTCAGCGATATAGAGCTTGTCGCCTACCACAACATCTTCTTTCAGATCGCCAATCGTATGCGCCACGACCATATTCATGTACTCGTACGGCACATTCTTATTGAAGATGATCACGGACTCGCGCGTCTGCATGAACTGCAGAACGAAATCACCTATATTCGTAACGGTAACATCATACTTCATTGTCTCTTCCTCCTATGAGACCATCCTGCCTCATACCATTTCTTCCTGCATTTTCGACACGCACTCATTGAATTCCTTGAGTGCTCCATAAAGCCCACGATTCAATTCATGGTAAATCTTCATGTACCGTTCATGTTTCGCCATATCCGGCTTATATTCCTTTTCAGGGAAACTGACTTTTTGAATCGCGTCCTCCGGACTGTCATAGATTCCATTTCCCAGTCCGGCAAGCATGGCAGCGCCAAGAGCGGCCGCCTCCGGAACGGCTTTGCTCCGAACGGGGATTCCTGTCACATCTGCCTTCATCTGCAGCCAAAATGCGCTATTTGTCGCGCCGCCAATCGCATAGATGGAATCGACTGGCTCTC
>ERZ772960.855-NODE-855-length-25364-cov-8.561381_pt1 | contig 25364 bp, 20 predicted proteins | sample MGYA00580678_ERZ772960 | MGnify/ENA primary metagenome ERZ772960 (study PRJEB29015, sample SAMEA2737930) | human oral metagenome | biome: human oral; feature: human-associated habitat; material: dental | place: China | collected 2059 ... | reverse complement strand
CGGTAGGGTCCGGCAACACAATGAGGGCACACCAACTTTGACGAGTTTTTCTGGTTTTTGGTTCCTGCGTTAGCTAGGAAACCTCCCTGGAGCGGCCCAGAATCGCCCCGCCGGGTGGGAACCCAAGCTAACGCAGGACGGGCGTGCGATCGGATGTCTCCTCAGGGTTTGTCTCGGCCATGGTTTTGAGCGTTAGCTGGGGTTCCGACAAACTGGCGTTCAAAATGCCTTGATTTCTGACCATCCTGGAGCGAACCCCAGCTGTTAGCAATTGTGGTGATGGTCTGATTCCCTGAACGCCTCTTCGACGCTTCCTCCTGGAGTTTCCCGGTTTGAGCGTTAGCTGGGAAACCTCCCACAATCGGCCGAAAACATCCCAGAAAAGTCGGAACCCAAGCTAACGCTCGGGGCGGAAAACCCGCTACCGGCCACCCGACCACACACCAACCACCAACCACCCGGCAACTCCGCCCCCTCCCCCACCAAACCTGCCTACTGGGTGATGTCCATGTATTTCAGGTAGGCGTCGACCTGTTCCCGGGTAGGGATACCGTTGCGCCAGAAGTACATGGTGAAGTTGTCTTTGGGATAGTAGACGTAAATGTATCCCCAGTCGGATTTGGGGAAGGCCGCACCGATTTCGGGTTTGGCCCCGTCGGCTTTTTGGATGTGCATCCTGGTGAGGGTGTTGAGGTCGCTCGCCAGGGTGGACCTGCCGGATTCGAGTTCGTCTCGGGCGGCTTTGGCGTGTTCGCCGGGCACCCAATAGTAGTTGCCGACGCTCACGTCGTGGTCGAGTTTGGGGGCGTCGGGGTCTTCTGCCAGGGTGCATTTGTAGACGGGGACGGGCATGTATTTGTCGTGTTCGTCGGCTTTTCCGGTGCATTTCTGGGAGGCGTTGACGAATTTTTCCGGCAGGAATTGGTTGGCGGTGTTGTAGCGTTCGATGAGGGGGATTTCAGCGTCACCGTTTTCGGTGTTGACGGCGGCTACCTTGCTAACGGTGGGGTGTGGGGATGTGGTTAGTTGGGTTGTGGTGGCTCCTGCGGATGCGAGTGTGGATGTGGGGGTCGGCTTGGAGGTGGCCGCCGCGGGGGCTGGGTCCGCGGTGTTGTCGGGCTTTTTCTGGGTGATGATGAAGTATCCGGCGGCAGCGAGGACGCCCACGCAGATGAGGGCGAGGATGGTTGTCAGCAGGTAGCGGCGTTTTTTGGGCTTCGATTTTGTGGGGGCGGCCGGCTCTGGTGGAGTAGGCAGGTCCACTGGTTCCGCTGGGGTAGCCGTCGGGTTCGCCGTGGGTTCCTCGGCTTCGGCCGGCTCTAGTGGAGTAGCGGGTTTGACGGCGGGGAATGCTTCGGTGCCGCTGTGGCGGCGTCGGTGGTGCAGGTCCCGGATGGGGGTGGTGAGGCCTAGTTGGGTGGCGGCGATGGCCCCGTGGGCGACTGCGGTGCTGGGGTCGTCGACAAGCGTGACGGAGGCGATTTTTTCGAGTCGGGTGCGCAGGCAGGGGATACGGGCAGAGCCGCCGGTGAGGTAGAGGGGGGTGCCGAGGTTGAGGAGGGGGCGGGCGAGGTCGGCGACACGCCCAATCACGCTGGCGATAATGTGTTCGAATTCGGTGCGGGTGAGGTGGATGTCATGGCGGTGGCGCCGGATGGCGATGGTGATGGTGGTTTCGGTGTCGGTGGAGAGTTGTTCTTTGGCGTTGTGGATGGATTGTTCAACGGCCCGCATGATTTGGGGCGGTGCCGCGTGGAGCTCGGCGGCGAGGTGTGGGTGGTCACGTTCGAGGCGGCTGATGAACCATTGGTAGAGCAGGTTGTCAATGGTGAGCCCGCCGAGGCTGCTGTCGCCGGTGGCTGCGGTGACGCGCACGTCGCCGGCGGGTTCAGCCTGGAGGGTGGTGATGTCGAGGGTGCCGCCGCCGAAGTCGCATATTGCTATTTGCGGGCCGGATGCGCTGTGGATTGCTGCGGCCCGGGGTTCGGAGATGATGCGGATGGTGTCGCGGTTGATGCCGCTTGTCGACGCCGCTTCGACGAGCGTCATCACCTCGGGGATGGTCCACGGTTCAGGGTGGGTGATGGTGACGGTGGTGGGTGGGTGGCCGGCGTGCTGGGCGCGGCCGGCGTCGAGGGCGGTTCGGAAGGTGGCGCCGATGATGGTGGCGAGCGGCATGGTGGCGCCGGCAACGGGGACGAATTCGTGTTCGATATAGCGTTTGGGGTAGGGGATGAACCGGGCGGGGTGGTTTTGCCGGTTGGTGTGGGCGGCGTCGCCGGTGATGATGGTGCCGTCTTCGGAGACGTATGTTGCGGAGGGAGTGACCAGTAATGTTGCGATGGCACCGGTGGGTCCGGTGGTGTGGGCGGCGACGGTGGTGATGGTGCCGTAGTCGAGGGCGAGGTGCCAGGGGTTGCTCATTATGGTTGTGCTCTCTGTGAGTATCCCCATCGGAGGGCGAGGGTGGTTGCGGCGCCGATGAGTCCGCCGGCTAGGACGTCGGTGAGCCAGTGCACGCCGAGGTAGAGGCGGGCGACGCAGACCGTGATGGCGATTGCCCAGGTGACTCCGGCCAGCCTGGTGGCCCAGCGGGGTTTGTGGGGGATGAGGCTGATGGCGGTAGCAACGGCGATGATAGTCATGGCATGCCCGGAAGGCATGGAGTAATTATATTCTGGGGCTAGTTGGAGGTTCAGGGGCGGCCGGGGTCGGTGCACAATGTGTTTGGTTATTGGGGAGATGATGTTAGTTGCGACTGCGGTGAATAATGGCAGTAATGCGTAGCGCATGCCCCAAAGTTTCGCACTGATGATCGACGCCCAAATCAGCACCAGCGCTGGTCGGAATATGACCGATAACCCAATGAGGATATGGGTTATGGCGCCGGTGCGGCGGGTGACAAAGAAGTCGAGAACCGTCTGATCCACTAGTAGTCCAGGTTAGTTGGTTTCGAGTTCGGCCTTGAGTTTGTTGTCGAACATGCTCAGCGCGGAGGCGATGGCCATGTGCATGTCAAGGTATTGGTAGGTGCCGAGGCGGCCGCCAAAGTAGACACGGTTGGTTTCGGTTTCGGCCTCGGCTAGCTGCCGGTATTTGAGGAGTTTGGCCCGATCTTCGGGGGTGTTGATGGGATAGTAGGGTTCGTCGCCTTCTTCCGCGAAGCGGGAGTATTCCTTCATGATGACGGTTTTGTCTTTGGGGTAGCGGTCGTCACGTTCGGGGTGGAAGTGCCGGAATTCGTGGATGCGGGTGTAGGGATATTCGGCATCGTTGTAGTTCATGACTGGGGTGCCTTGGAAGTCACCGGTGGGGAGCACTTCGGTTTCAAAGTCGAGGGTGCGCCAGCCGAGGTGTCCGGCAGAGTATTCGAAATATCGGTCGAGTGGACCGGTGTACACTACGGGCGCTTTGGGGCTAGCGGCGCGTAGTGTTTCGCGGACGTCGAACCAGTCGGTGTCGAGTCGTACTTCAATGTTGGGGTGGTTGGCCATGTTTTCCAGCCAGGCGGTGTAGCCGTCGACGGGGAGACCTTCGTAGGTATCGTTGAAGTAGCGGTTATTGAAGTTGTAGCGCACGGGCAGGCGGGTGATATTGCCGGCGGGTAGTTCGCGGGGGTCAGTTTGCCATTGTTTGGCGGTGTAGTCCCGAATGAAGGCCTCGTAAAGGGGCCGGCCAATGAGGGAGATGGCTTTTTCCTCCAGGTTGGTGGCATCGTCGCTGTCGATTTCAGCGGCTTGTTCGCGGATGAGCTCGCGGGCCTCATCGGGCGAATAGTAGCGGCCGAAGAATTGGTTAATGAGGCCGAGCCCCATGGGGAATTGGTAGGCACTGCCGTTGTGCATGGCAAACACACGGTGTTGGTAGCCGGTGAATGAGGTGAACTGATTGACATAGTCCCACACACGTTTGTTCGAAGTGTGGAAAAGGTGAGCTCCGTATTTGTGGATTTCGATGCCGGTTTCGGGTTCGGCTTCGGAATAGGCGTTGCCGCCAATGTGGCTCCTACGTTCGATGATGAGGACGCGCTTCCCGAGCTGCGAGGCGGCTTGTTCGGCGATGGTGAGGCCGAAGAAACCGGAGCCGACGACAATCAGATCATAGGTATTCATGGTGCTTAAGCGTATCACCTTGCTTTTCGACGCCGCACCGTGCGTCGAAAAGCCACAATTGGGAAACATTTTTATCTTGGTCACATTTTTGTGCGGGAGACACGCCTGGGAAAAAATTTTTTCGGCAGCTTTCCGCAGGTCGCCCCCTATTTCGCATTAGTAACATCCTTAACATTAGCTTCATTATTCACATAAATGCACTATTGTTAACTAGAGTCACTAACCTTAAACTAAACATTTAAAGTTATCCGCGAACTCAGGGAGACCACAGTGAAACAACGACGCCGCCTCATAGCAGCGAAATCGCGGCCAGTCACAGCCACCATTATGGCTGTCGCATTACTCGCCAGCGCCGCCGTGGGAATAACCGCCACCAATATCCTAAAAACCAAGGAAGACGGCATTAAACCCATCGACCCAACCATGACCACCGCCAGCCTGGCGGATGGCAAAAACGTCGTCGTCAACGACCCTGCCATCAGCAAACAAGGCGATGGCAACACCAACCGCACCGTCAAAGAATTTAAACGCGACGAGGCATTCTCCCAATTCGGCCTCACCTGGGACGGCAAAAAAGACATCGCCGCCTTCGTCCGCGGCCAACGAGCCGACGGAACCTGGACCCCATGGTTCGACACCGACCCCCTCGACTACGGGTCCTCCAAACCCTTCGAACGCAAGGGCACCGACCTCATTTACATCGAGCCCACCAACACCGTCCAGGTGTCTATAGCCGGCGTTGACCTGCTCAAAGACAAAACCGCCAAAGACCTCAACGCGGTCTTTATCGACGGCGGCAAATCCACCCCCACCGACTCTGGCATTAAACTCGCCGCCGACTCCGACGGCCTGCCCAAAGTTATTTCCCGCGCCGAGTGGGGCGCCGACGAATCCCTCAGGTGTGAGGAACCCGAATACACGGACCACACGTCTGCCATTGTCATCCACCACACCGCAGGGTCGAATAACTACAGCGAGGACGAGGCCGCCGGCATTGTGCGCGGCATCTACAAGTACCACGCCCAACAGTTGGGTTGGTGTGACATTGGCTACCACAGCCTGGCCGATAAATTCGGCAACCTCTACGAGGGCCATTACGGCGGCATGAATAAGTCCGTCATTGGCGCCCACGCCGGCGGCTTCAATGAGAACACCTGGGCGATCTCCATGCTCGGCAACTACCAGGAGGAAGAACCCACCGACGTCATGATAAAAAGCGTTGGTGAGCTGGCCGGCTGGCGGGCCAAGGTAGCGGGCATCGACCCGCTAGGGAAGGGCACCCACACCTCCGAGGGCACCGAATTCACGTTCTACCCCTATGGCACCAAGGTGGAATTACCCAATATTTTCGCCCACCGCGACGTCGGCAATACCGAATGCCCCGGTGACTACGCCTACGCCAAGATGGACCAGATTCGACAAATCGCCAAGGCCAAGTTCGATTCCCTGGGCGGCAAGTCCATCGACCAGGACATCACCGGCGACAACAACGGCGCCTCCAATAACAGCAATAACAGCGGTGGCAGCAATGCCGGCACCGGCACCAATAATCGGGGCGTCAGCAATAACAACCAGAAGAGCGCCGATAATGCCGCCTCCCTGGTGCAGGGGCTGCAACGCCAAGGCAAGTCGGATAACAAGTCCGACACCAATAACTCCAACTCGCTGGTGGGACTGATTCTCAAGGTGCTGTCCGCCAACGGTGGCCTGATCGGCACGCTCAGCAAGCTGGGCACCATCAAAATCATCAATGGCCTGGACCTGGGCAAGATCATTTCCCTGGCCCAAAAGCTCGCACCCCTATCGAGCAATAATCAGATTTTCCGCACCGCCAATACCAACTATCCTTCCTTGGGCGAGGCTCGCACCAAGGAGGTGACCTACACCAACGGTTACGACCAGGAGGTCACCTACACCTTCTTCGAGAACGGTATCGTGGTCGGCACCCCCACCACCGGCACCCACGCTTTGTGGGGCCCCATCGGTGACACCTGGGCCGCGCAAGGCTTCGACATGGGCCCGCTCGGGTTGCCGGTCAGCGAGGAAGAGGCTAATGGCGAACTCGTGCGCGTCGATTTCGAGGGCGGGTACGCCACCTACGATTCCGCCACCGGCAAAGTCGACGTGAAGACCAACGAGAAGGGCAACGCCCGCAATAATGCGGTCCAGGCCGGGACGACCGCCGGTGATAGCGACATTGCCGCCGCAGCCAGCAGCGCCAACAGCGCCACCTCTGCAACCCCCACCGCGGCCGCTACCGCCACGGGCAGCGAGGCCGCCGGCGAAGAAGCCGCAGCCCACGCGACCACCGGTGCTACCGGTGCCGCCGCCGGTAACGCCGAACCTACCGACGCCGATATCCCGGTTACAACCGAAGAATAAAAACTTGTTGTCTCCGATATAACGAGCAACAACCGCCAAAAGCCCAACCCGTCCTCTAGCCTAACGGGTTGGGCTTTTGCGCACCTCCGGGGTCCTATAAGCCCTATAGGCCCCTATGGGAATCTATGGGAACAGCCGCTCCAACACGCGGGCCACCCCGAAATCATCATTGCTGGTGGTGATCTCATCGGCGGCCACCTTCACCCGCTCGTCCGCATTCCCCATGGCCACCCCCAGGCCCGCCCACTGCAACATTTCAATGTCGTTCGGCATATCGCCAAACGCCACCACGTCCGAAGCCGGCACCCCATAAAACTGGGCCACCGCCATGAGACCGGCGGCTTTCGTCACCTGTGGCGCGGATATTTCCAATAGCCCCTCATCCGTGGAGAAGGTTATATGGGCCAACTCGGGCGGCACCACCAGCTTAATCAGGTGATACAGGTCCCATGCGGTCTTACGATCGTTACGCACCAAAAGCTTCACGGCGGATTTGGCCGCCAGCTCGGTCTTATCCACCACCGTATGCTCCTCCGAATCCCACAGGTGCAGAAAATCCGGGGTGACCAGGAATAATTCCTCACACTTATCGAAGGCCGACGCCCCAACCCGCTCCACGGCGTAGCTGACCGGCAACACGTCGTCGATAAGCTGCATGATTCTGGTCAGCGTGGCCGGCGGCAGGGTGCGGGCGGTCACCACCCGATCGGTGTCGGAATCGTAGAGCACCGCGCCATTCACGCAAATGCAGATGGGGCGGATGGGAAGCTGGTCGAGCACCGGGTAGATCCAGCGCGGCGGACGACCGGTGGCAAGCACCAGCTCGGCGTCCTTGGTGGCGGCATGGGTCACCGCATCCCGCAGCCGGGGAGTCACCCGCTCCGCGCTGGTGATGAACGTGCCGTCAATGTCACTGACTATAAGATGCGTGGGCATAATGAGTATTTTCCTATTCCAGGGCGGTATTCCCAAGCCCTACTCCAAAGCGGGGGCACCTCCACCAAGAGCTGCCGGCCGCCAATATTCGCCCCCGGGAAAGGGGCCATATTCAGTTTCGTATTCGCTACGAAGCCTATCAAGCATGACCTTCATGGTCTCCCGCAACTTTGCGGTATCGTCCTCCACCACCCCGGTGAGCGCCAGCGGCTCCCCCACCTGCACCCACACGGGAAAATGATGCCGGCCCAGACGCTTCTTATGGCCCTTGGTCCACACCCGCTGCGAGCCCCACAACACCACCGGAATCAACGGCACCCCCGCCTCCTTGGCGATCCGCGCCGCCCCCGTCTTAATGTCCTTAATCTCAAAGCTGCGGGAAATCGTGGCCTCGGGAAAAATCCCCACCAGGTTACCGGCCCGCAAACTCGTGACCGCCGCATCAAGCGCACTGGTGCCAGCACCGGCCGACCGGTCGACGGGAATGTGCTTCATTTTGCGCATCAACGCCCCCACCACCGGCACGTCAAACACCTCTTTTTTGGCCATAAACCGCACCAGCCGGCGACCATGCAGATTCGCAGCCGTGCCCCCGAAAATAAAATCAAAATAGCCGGTGTGATTCAAGGCCAAGAGCGCCCCACCCGTGTCGGGAAGATTCTCACTCCCCGCAACCGACATTTGGATACCCTGAAACCGAAGCATAGTTTTAATCAATCGGATGACGATCTGGTTATAGAAAATCTCCCGATTCTCGGCTTTATTGATCGCAGTGGGCCGGAACCCGGGGCGCACCCAATACCAACTTCCGTGCTTCTGCCAACCCGCACGTACCTTCATAAATCGCACAATCTTTCTACTTCAGTTTTCCTACCCACATTTTTTGGGGCTTGTCGAGCTTGGCGACGCCCCTCCCGGCCACCCACCGGCCGGCCGCCACCTACAGGCCGCCTAGCGGATCGGCTCAAACACTTCCTTGCCCACAAGCGGCCGCAACGCCTCCGGCACCACCACGGACCCATCGGCCTGCTGATGATTCTCCAAAATGGCAACAAGCCACCGCGTGGTAGCGAGCGTCCCATTCAAGGTGGCCGCAATATGCGCCTTACCAGCCTCATCACGATACCGGGTACGCAGCCGGCGGGCCTGATACGTCGTGCAGTTCGAAGTAGACGTCAACTCCCGATACGTATTCTGGGTCGGAACCCATGCTTCGGTATCAAACTTGCGTGCGGCGGAAGATCCCAGGTCGCCGCCGGCAACATCAATAACCCGGTAGGGCACCTCAATGGCAGAGAGCATGTCGCGCTCCATCCCCAGCAACTCCTGATGCTGGGCGGCAGCCTCCTCCGGCTTGCAATAGACAAACATTTCCAGTTTGTCAAATTGGTGAACCCGGATAATGCCGCGAGTGTCCTTCCCATAGCTGCCAGCCTCCCGACGGAAACACGACGACCACCCCGCATACTTCCGCGGCCCATTACTCAAATCAATGATCTCATCCTGGTGATATCCAGCAAGAGCCACCTCGGATGTACCCACCAAATATAAGTCATCTCGTTCAAGATAATAGATTTCTTCCGCGTGTTCGCCCAAAAATCCCGTACCGGACATAACCTCGGGACGCACCAAAACGGGGGGAATCATAAGTTTGAATCCGGCAGTCCGAGCCTTCTGCGCGGCAAGAGTCAACATGGCGAGTTGTAGGAACGCGCCATCGCCAGTGAGATAATAAAACCTGGCGCCGGACACCTTCGCGCCCCGATCCATATCGATGAGACCGAGCGAGATTCCTAGATCCAAATGATCCTTAGGTGTGAAGTCAAAACTCCGCGGTTCGCCCACATGTTCGAGCACGACAAAGTCGTCTTCGCCGCCGGCCGGCGCCCCCTCAACAATATTGTCGATCCGCATCTGCAGATCGGTCACAGCCGCCTCGGCTTCTTTCCGTGCGTCTTCCGCAGCCTTGACCTTCGCCTTTAGTTCATTTGCGCCGGCGAGCAGTGCCGGCCGATCCTCGGGGGCAGCCTGGCCGATTTTCTTACCAAAAGCGTTCTGCTCGGCCTTGAGTTCGTCGGCAGCTTTGATGGCGGCGCGTCGGGATTCGTCGGCAGCAATGAGCTGGTCCACCAAAATGGGGTTAGCGCCGCGGGTGCGTTGGGAGTCACGTACAAGGTCGGGATTCTCACGGAGGAATTTCAGGTCAATCATGCATTTTAGTCTATCTGTTATGGATGATCCCCCGGAACTTGTTGTAAAGTCGTTGTAAAGGTGTCGGAGCATAGCCCCTAGAAACAACCTTATGGGGGGAAGAAAATGAACAAAAAGTAGCCCCATAATTATGGGGGGTCTGTACTGGTTATGACCGCTAGGAGTAGTATTAGGGTATGACTGATCCTCCTGTGGAGCTACCCATCAGGACCCTGACTGATGAGAGTGACGCTCCAAAACATCAACAACTCAGGGAGATCCTCGAAGACGTATGCATTAACTACTTAAACCCGGGCGATATGTTGCCGGGGGAGCGAGTGCTAGAGGAACAATATGGCGTTTCTCGTATCACCGTGCGCCGGGCGATTGGCGACCTTGTGGCCAGCGGTAAGCTGCGGCGCGCCCGCGGCAAAGGAACGTTCGTTGCGCATTCGCCGCTGGTGGCGCGAGTACATCTCGCCAGCTTTTCCGACGAGATGGCGGCGCAAAACATTACCTCTTCATCAAAGATTTTGCTCTCGGCATGGACAACGGCTCCGGAAGAAATTCGAATTTTCTTCAATTCACCGTTGACCAAGCCGCACACGCATCTACGACGCCTCCGGCTGGGCAATGGGAAACCATTCTCCATTGATGACGGTTGGTATAACTCGCTTTTCGCCCCCGACCTACTGGAAAATGACGTATACAAGTCCGTGTACGCCATTTTGGATGCCCAATATCACGTACCTATCACCGACGCCGAACAAATTGTGAGCGCTATCGCAGCGGGCAGCGATGATTCAGAATTCCTGCAAGTGGATAAGGGAACCCCCCTCCTGAAGGTGGTGCGGTTCTCCCGGTCGAATCTGAAACCCATCGAATGGTGCTCCTCGCTGTATCGTACCGACCGTTATGCTTTGCACACGCTGATTACTAAAGCATAATAGAAGGACTATGAAAAAAACTTGGCGTACCACGGATGTCCTTCGCATTCTCATTGTGGCAGTATTAGCAGCCGCCGCGGCGTTCGGAGGCTACTATCTGATGTCCCCCACAAAAAACAGTGACGGGAAGACCACACACGCCAGTAAGGCTGATGACGGCAAATCCACGAAACCAGGTGTAGCATCCTTCACTTCTGCGGATGCGGGATCTTGCCTTACCTGGCAGGACAGCGGCACCACCATTACCGCTTTCGAACAAACGGACTGCGGCGGCCCCCACCGGTTTGAGGTTTCCTCCCGGGAAGATTTATCCACCTACCCCAGCTCCGAGTTTGGGGCGAAAGCCGCGATGCCAAACACAACCCGGCAGGCCCAATTGCGGGAAGAATTGTGCATGGACCCCACGATGAAGTATCTGGGGGGCACGTTCGACCCATTGGGGCGGTATTCGGTGGCGTCGATTTTGCCACCGCAGGCCGCCTGGAATGCGGGTGACCGAACCTTGTTGTGTGGAATTCAGGCCACAGATGAGGCGGGCAAGGTGATTACTACCAACGGCAAGGTGGCGCAGCAGGACCAGGCCCGGATTTTCGGGGTGGGCGAGTGCGTGGCCGTGGATGGCGCAAACTCCGAAAAGCAGATTGATTGCACGCAACCTCACCAGTTGGAGGTCACCCAGATCGTGGATTTGTTGCAGGTGTTCCCCAATAACACCCCGTCGATCGAGGACCAGGATAATCACCTGCGTACGGTGTGCACCCAGGCGGCGAAGGATTATATTGGTGGCGACGACCAGCTCTATAAGTCCACGTTGCAACCGCTGTGGGCGACGATTCCGGCGAATTCGTGGGATCGTGGTTCGCACAGCGTGAACTGTTCCCTCATGTTTAACGACAACGGCCACCTGGGCACATTGGCTGGCTCGGTGAAAGGCCAGTTCACGATCAATGGGCAGCCGCCCGCGGAGCGCCCGGATCGTGCCCCCATTGTGAACCCCGAGGCGCTTCAGTCCGTGCAGCCGAAACCCCAGTAGAGGTGAATGCCCATGATGGAGATTAGTGACGAACGGTTCGAGGAGCTTGTCGACCAGGCCCTCGCCCAGATTCCCGACGAGGTGCACGAGCACATCAAAAACGTGGTGTTTCTGATCGAGGACTATAATCCCCGCTCCCCCTACATCTTGGGCCAGTACACCGGGGTGGCCTTGCCTAAACGTACTTTCGACCATACGGGTTTTCTGCCCGACACGATTGCAATTTACCGCCAGGCCCTGAAGGATTATTGTTGGTCCGAGGATGAGCTTATAGAACAGGTGCGCATTACAGTAATGCACGAAATCGGCCACTATTTTGGCTTGGATGAGGACGATCTCCACCGCCTAGGCTACGGCTAATTCTCCCCCTCTCCCCCTCCCCCCCGCTTTACGACGCCCTCCCGGTGGCACCCGCGCCTGGCCAGGCCCGACCAAGCCCGGCCACCCGGAGGGATTATTTTGCCCGCCTCATCTTGCCAACCCTCAGGCTCGAACCCTAGACACGGAACCCAAGCTTAGCATTCTTGCAGCTCGCCAAGCAGGGAGTTTGCTTTAGCTGGGGTTCCGTTTGGCTGCTCCAGTTTGCCCAGGAAGAAAACTCCCGAAAACCGGAATCCCAGCTAAAGCAAACACGCAGCTCAAACAAGGAAACAGTCCATCTCCCCTAATCTCTCCGCAACCCTTGCCGCACATCCTCTAAGCTTGAGTTCCGCCCCAAATGCACACATTCAGGGCGCTATCAACCGGAACCCAGGCTTAGAACACCTGATATCCCCACCCTGCTTGCGGCAGCATTTGTTCTAAGCTTGGGTTTCAATTTCAGGCCAACATTCACCCTGGGCAAACAAGAGGCACCAAATAGAAACCAAGCTTAGAAGATATGCAGCCGGAGCCCCGACCCAGCACCAGCTTCGTTTTAGCTTGAGTTCCACACCCAACAGATGGATCCAGACCCCCTAAACACAGACTCCAAGCTTAGTGTTCTTGCAGCCCGCCAAGCAGGACGTTTGCTTTAGCTGGGGTTCCGTTTGGCTGCTCCAGTTTGCCCAGGAAGAAAACTCCCGAAAACCGGAATCCCAGCTAAAGCAAACACGCAGCTCAACCCACAAAACCAGCCATCTACCCCAACGTCTCCACAACCCTTACCACGCATCTCCTAAGCTTGGGGTCCACCCCAAAGAGCATGCATTTGGGGCGCTATCAACCAGAGCCCAAGCTTAGAACTTATGCTGCGACAGGCGGGAGTGAAGGTAGCAGGTATTCTAAGCTTGGACTCTAGTTTTAAACCAATATTCTCCCTGGGACAACAGGGTACGCCAAATGGAAACCAAGCTTAGAAGATATGCAGCCAAATCCCGACCTGACACTAGACTCGCTTTAACTGGGATTCCGCATCCAGCCAGACCATAAGCCCAGGAAACACACCCACCACAAACCAGAACCCAAGCTAAATGAATCCGGCTGCACATCCCCTAAGCTTGGATTCCTTGATTCGGATACCCCACAAAACTGCACATAAGGACGGAACCCAAGCTTGGGACACCTCCAACCCGTCAAGCAGGGAGTTTGCTTTAGCTGGGGTTCCGTTTAGCTGCTCCAGTTTGCCCAGGAAGAAATCTCCCGAAAACCAGAACCCCAGCTAAAGAAAACACGCAGCTCAACCCCAGAAAACCGACCACACTCCCACCCTTCCCACACACCCCGAGCTTTCCCAAACCCCTCAGCACAACACAGCACATTTCCTAAGCATGGTTTCCATTCTCGGGGCACCATGAATGCCCCAAAACCCCAGATGCTCCCCCACCCGCAAGGGGAATCCAAGCTTAGAAACTGTGCAGCACAATTTGCCGGGTTTATGCGGCCCCCGCGGAGCCGCACCCCATATTCTGCCCGAAAACCTTCGTGCCGCAGGCCAGTGTGAGGTGCTATAGGCCAGAATCCAAGCTTATCGAATATGCTGCCGTTCTCCCGGAGAAACAGCAACCACACCCATCCTCAGCAACCTGAACGCCGGGACACCAACCCGATCTTTAACTTAGAAACTGTGCAGTCATATTGTCGACGGCCTCCCCCACTCCCCTACTGAGTTGGCGAGTGTCATAGAATAAAGCTACGGATTATTTTCATAAGGAATTAGGTAATGAGAGGATTATTGCGGAAAACTCATATTTTCGACCACTTCCCCATAGTGGCTTGCACCAGCATGGTTGATTTTAATTCACGATGTCCCCTCAACAGCGAAAATAATGCCAACAAAAGTATCCCCTTAAAATACCGAGGGCAAAATAATCAAAATCAATAAATATGGGATTCTGGCACCACGTCAGAAGAACCATTGATACTGCCAAATGTCACCCACATTAATCGCACAGGTTCGTGAAGTTCGTGAGGCTTGTGGGCCGTGTTGGACAGCATTCGAGGGTTCCTTGGGTGCCATAATAATGAATAGGCTTTCAACCAGGAGAAACGTCGAAAAGCAAGAGAGGAGTAGCCATGAAACGATTGCTTGCAATATTCGTTGCGGCGTTGCTAATCACCGGATGCAGCACAACCGGGGGCCGAGAGAAACAGGAGCAGGAAACGCGGCAGGTTCAGCCGCAGAGCAGCCCCCAAAGCAATAGGGAGATCATCGACACGCCTAGCGAGTCCCGCAACCCAGCAAGCGTTCCTGGTTTATACCGAACCTGCACCTACCAGGCAAAACGTGACGATAGTAGGAAGTCACAACCTGCCTCTGCCGCCACCAATGCCGATTTGCCGCTTATCGACGGCGCGGCGTTGTCAACCACCGAGAATGGGGTGCGCGCCGTCATCCATTACCGGGGCGACCTGACGGATGACCAGTCTGCCTCGGTAGATATTTATAGTTCCGCTAAGCAGGAGCATTTCATTACCGTTACCCTCATTGGCACAAAGGTGGTGGCGGTCAGCCACGGGGAGGGAAACACCCGACGCGATGACCAGCGGGAATGGCTGGAGCCGCAGATTGCTTCGGTGGAGAAGGAGTGGGTGGAGATCGCTTTGAATGCGAAGCTTGCCCGGTATTTTGGTGACCAATCCTATGTGGTGATGCGGTCGCCGGCTTCAACGTCACAATGTCATGATGGGAAGAACGAAGACATGAGCCTGCCGGAGAAGCCGGCATCCACTAGCGAGGCAGTGTCCGCTGGTGAGCCCGCTACCGCGGTGCCGAATTCCGCGGGTACGCAGGGACAGCAAGGTCAGGGCCAGCCGGCAGCACCGGCCTCGGCCCGACAGTAGTCGCACCTTCTATGCGACCTTCATGTTTTGGTCGGCGGAGTCTGCCACCAGGTCGGAGTGGGTGGCCACGACCACGCTTGCACCGCCGTCGGCAAGGTCGCGCAGGTGACCAATAACCCGCAGGGAGTTGTCGTGGTCGAGCGCGCCGGTGGGTTCGTCGGCGAGCACTACCTTGGGCGGCCGCACAAGTAGCCGGGCGATGGCGACCCGCTGCTGTTCGCCGCCGCTGAGTTCGCATACCTGCCGGCGCTCGTACCCGGCCAACCCTACCTGTTCCAAGACTTCGGCAACCTGGGTGAGCATTGCTTTGGAAGGGAATATTTGGTTGGGTCGGGCAGCCAGGTTGATGTTATCGTAGACGGTTTGGTCTGGGATGAGGGCGTAGTCTTGAAAGAGGTAGCCCACATAGTCGTGTCGGTATTTTCGGGCTTTGCGATACCCCAGCTTGGTTACTTCGGTGCCGAACACTTGGATACTGCCGGAGTCGGGGGTTTCCAGCGCCCCGATACAGTTGAGTAGGGTGGATTTCCCGGAGCCGCTGGGCCCGGTCAGGGCGGTGATGGAGTGCGGTGGGACGTCGAAGCTCAGGTTTTCCCAGAGGGGCGGCTGCTTGTGAAAGCTTTTTGTCAGGTTTGATACGGTAATCATGCAGAAGGTCCTCCTTTCCTTAAGATTAAGATTATTGGGTGTGCCATGCCCGGGTGTAGCGTCGTTCGGCTAGCCAGATTGCGGTAATGATCCAGAACACGGCAAGCCCCACTGTTACGGCCGCAATGGTAGGGGTAACCGCCGCGGACCGGCTGAGTTCGATAGCCCGTGGCACCCCTTCAGCAATCGCTGCATTATATGCACTTTGTCGATATCCCAGATATATAAACGGCACTAGCATAAAAGTCATTTCAACGATAAGGAACCCAATGTAAGCGCAGATAAAGGGCACACCGATAACTAAACTAGCACGCAATCGATCACGATATTGCAGAGAAAAAGTAGTAACACAAGACAGAATCAGTACAAGGAGCACAACGAGAAGTATCCCTAAATTGAGCGTAGCTGCCCGAGTGTCTACTCCAAGCTTTGCCGTAACTTCCTGCCACTGACTCTGAGCTGGCCGCCAACCTGCAATGAGGTTGAGAGAGTTAGTACTACTTTGCAGTTGTTTTACTGTTGCCTCATCTTTCATCAAAAGATGACGTGAGGTAGTTAAGGCAGACATGTTGCGGTCTGTTACCATTTCCAAACCATATGGTAACACCGTCACAATTGGTCGTTTCAGCATCAGATCATGGGAAAACCCACTAAATTCAGATTGATAGCTAAAAGCACTAAAATCTACAGGCTGGGGTAACGTCTCAATATTTAAACCCTGATAATCACCATACTGCAGTTTAACTGCATTAACTGCCTTATCTATATCTTCTTGTGGTGCATCTAAGGGATACAGCACATACACAACCCCAGATTTCTTCGGAGAAAAACCAAGTTCATTTTTTGCGTATTCCGTATTAACCAAAAGTTGCGGCAGATCTTCTGGAGAATTGTGCAATCCCAAATTCCACTGTGGCTGCGAAAGAATGAGTTTATTTTCTCGTTCCATGTCTCGCAAAAGCGGACCCAAAGTTTCGTAATATTTAGAACCGGCAGTACTAGAAATAAATAATGCTATGGCTTGATCATGCTGCTGCCACAAAGGTGCTTCCTTGACACGAATCGAATATTGAGCAAAATATGATACCAAGGAAAAAGATAAACTGCAAGTAAGGAGTATAATTCCCAAACGCACTACATATGCACTCCAAATTAATTGCTTGCCTGGCACTCCCCCCTTAATGGCCGAAATTAAAGGAGTAATAGAAAGTACTTTTGCAGTTCCCCAACATGATAAACACATAGCTATAATATATGTGGTCAACAGGATAAAAAATCCAACAAGCATAAGCCCGATACGGTGAAAAGAGTTATACCACCATAAAAATCCTGTCGCTGTTATCAGCAAGGGAACAACAATGGTCCATGCACCAGTTAAAGAGTTAATGAATTCTTTAACCACAAATATGGATATACGCTGCCCAATCATTATAGCTATTGCTAAGTGTCGGGAACGTACAATGACATGAATAACAGACATAGTAACAAGAAGAATAAAAATTACCACAATTGTGAAAGCAGCATTTTCTGACCGTAAATAGTTCAAAGCATTCGACTTGAAAATACTTCCATTCATGCCATGCTCTTTTGCCATAGCAAGAAATTTTTCGTCGGATTGCGGAGGTCCATCAATATAAAATGATCCACGTGGATCATTGATTTGATATTCACCAAGAGATTTAGTAATTACTTGTGAGTTCCTGCTAAAAGTCGGATACCCGTTCTCTAACCACTGGCCCCCTACAGATGTAGATGATGCTGATGCAATATAAAGTATCCATTTTGCCTGAGGCAGACTCGGATCTGGTAAAGTAAGAAAAACATCAGCCTTGTTCTCGTTGGCGAACTCAATAACTTTTTCCCGAAATTCGCTTGCTGATATTTTCCCATCAGACTGGTCAATCCTCACCAATTGATTACCAATGAGCCCCCCAGCCTCATCTGACACTTTCACTAGCAAAAAGCTACAAATAAATGCAAAAATGATCGCGCAGATGAGGCTTAAAGTGAGGAGCGTTTTCAAACGCGCATGAGCCATAATAAGAAACTAGCAGTGACGGTAGTAGGATCGTCCTGTGTTATACCATGACTTTTGTGCCGATGCATAGGACCAACTATTAGGTGCTGTGCATCCACTGTCAGAGTTGTAATTGCCAACCACACTGGAACCATGCCACAAACCTCGGTGGTAGTAGTTGGACCAAACATTGGTCCACCCTGTCCCGTAGTCCCATCGGCCACCCCCAGCATCAACTTGTATGGCATTTGCCGCGGAAACGCTGCCGGTAATCACCATAGCTGCGGCAGCAATAGAAATACATGCCTTCCTCAACATGAGAAACACATCCTTTCAATGATCGATTTGGAATAAAACTTTAGAGAACCAATTATGTGCAATTGGTAACAATCTCTATAGTTTTCTCAACCTTATGGTTGATTGACACAAGACTAACATTACCAAATATTATTTGTCAAGAATAGAAAAGTTTTATTACAAATGTTTACATAGGATAGCTCTAATTAATAAGTTAGAACTTTGATTACCCAATCAATTACAATTAGAACATACATCCAAATCTAGAGATTTAGCTATATTTAATTTTCTCAAAGCACCCTCAACAGCATTTAGTCGGAAATCTAATATGCAGTCAATATTATAGCTAATAAAAACTTATATTTTGCAAGTGTGTATAATTTATACGAATTACGTCATCAAGTGCCAGAACTTCTTTTGGAAAAAATTACTCGTGACAAATAAATTTATTCTTATACATAAGTATAAATCTTTATATTTATTCATAAAAACTTTTACTCGCAAGGTGATGCCGCCTCAATTATTTTATCCAAAAATCTCATATTCGATCTTATATTCGGAATAATTCATCTATGCCAAACTTCACAGCTATGAAATAGTTGCTTCGACGAAAACTGATCGCATTTCAGCTAAATATGGCTTCGCTATCATTGATGTCATGAACCAACCGTTTAATCCACTTAACCCCAGAAATAACCGTCGTAATCAGGACTATCGTATTGGTGACGCCGAACGCCAGAAGGCAATGGATGATCTAGGCAAGCACTTTACCGCTGGTCGGCTGGATATCACTGAATACGATAATCGCCTCACCAACGTTGTAGAAGCAACCATGTGGTCTGATTTGATGCCAATCTTCTCGGATCTCCCGGCCATTACTGATGCAAACACCTCGGCCACCATACCGCATGCCGCAGGGATTCCCGACGAAGTCAAATTTACCAGCAGTGAGATAGAAGAAAACTACCGGTCGGGGAAACGCATCAAGCTGGGCATTATGATACTCATGTTCATGGCTGTTATTAGCGCAACCCTTATTCTTCATACTGCTTTGGTAGCTTTCACAATGATGATGACATTTCTTGCTATGTTTGTTCTGTTGTATGTTATGAGGTTAGGGCCAAAGTCATGGCATCAACCCAGCCCCCGCGTCTTGGCACGACAGCGGCAACGCCAAATCGCCCAGGCCCAGGCCATGCAAGTACAAGCAATACAACTCGCTAACGCCCGACAAATGGCGCAACAACGAGCCCTCCGAAAACAACAACAAGCAGAAATCACCAATGCAGCCCTGGATGTAACCAACCAATACATTCAACGACTCCGCAACCATCACAACCGTTAATGCTCTACTGGTGATATGGTATGTGGTCAAGCAACGAAAAATACCACTAGGAAGTTTAATTCCTATGCTACTATGTCGCACTCTTTTAAGCACGGCCAGTACCGACGACATTCACAGTACTACACATCCCGATCAGGATGATACACCCCCATAGAGTTTTTTATGTAGGTGATATCTGCACCCACAGTGATTGTTTGGTTGTTCTGTTTTAAATTTTCGTTTAACTAGGTCAACTGGACGTATAGTCTCCACCTTGAACTTGATAGGATAGTACAACGTTCGAGGCAGGCACGCACCCGTGTCTGCCTGGTGCTTTAGGCGTCGTAAAGCGGGCTAGTCATTGCTGGCCCATGTGGGGCAACGCCACTGGCCGAACTCGCCGACCGGCTCGATCACTGTCAACGAACCGTTATCAATGTGCGGTCTGGTGATGCTCGGGTCGGCAAGGGCGTGGATGCAGAGTACCCGGATCGCGGCACCGTGCGTCACCACGAACAAGTCCTTGCCGTTGGCACGCTCGTAGGCGGCCACCAATGCCGGCACATAGCGATCCAGCATTTCACCTGCGGTTTCCCCACCCGGGAGCCCCGCCGACAAGTCCCCGGACTGCCAGCCTTCGAACGCAATATTGTACTGGCGGTGGGCCTCGGGGGAATCCATGTCATCGTAGTCGGCGCCCACGAAAATCTCGTGGATGCCCGAGATCACCTCCACCGGGATATTGGGTTTGCCCACGCCCGGCACATCTAGCGGCATCGCCCCATAGCCCAATAGCGCAAGGTTGAGGCTTTGCTGCGCCCGCATGGCGATCGAGCACACCGCCAGCCCAATGTCCGAGGTCACGTTCCGCAGGCGGCGGCCCGCATCAAACGCCTGCTGGCGACCGATTTCCGTTAGCTCCGCACCCGGGGGTCGGGTGTCCAAGTGTTTTCGGGCATTCGAATACGTCCGCCCGTGTCGCATGAGGATCATGCGTGCAACCATGTCACGTCATCCTTCCGGTTTGTGCCGCAGAAACCCACGACTCGGCCTCCGCAAGCAGATGATTATTGTGGTGAAGTTGTCGCTCGCGCTCGGATGCGGTGGGGGCCGCCGGCCACGAACCCAAAAACTTTATTGACTCACACCGCACATAGAGTGCGCGCAATGCTTCCGCCACCATTGGTTGGGTCACATGCCCATTCAAGTCCACATGGAACCGGTACGTCCCCAACCCGTTTTCAATTGGGCGCGATTCAATTCGGGAAAGGTCGACGCCCCGCACCGCAAACTCCGTCAACGCGGCCACCAGGGACCCCGGCTCGTTCCGCAGGGTAAACACCACCGCAGTCCGATCCACCCCGGTAGGTGTCGGCGACATGCCGGTCGGGCCCACCACCACAAACCGGGTGCGGGCCCCGGCCACGTCCGCAATGTTCTCCGCAACCACGGTCAGGTGAAACAACTCCGCCGACCGGACCGGAGCCGCCGCCAGGTCGGCGCCACCATCAGCCACGATTTGCGCCGCGGCCGCATTGGAGGAGGCGGGTACAAAGGTGTGCTCCCCAATGGTATCGGCAAGCCAGGTTTTTACCTGCTGGTAGGCCACCGGGTGGGTGGTGACCGTGGTGACCTCGGATAATGACATTCCGGGGCGCATCATCATGGCGAACGCAATGGGCAAATCCAGTTCGGCATAAATCTGTATCCCATCGGCATCAAGAGCATCAAAGGTGGGGGTCACAAACCCATCCACCGAGTTTTCAATAGCCACAACCGCATAATCGGCGTCCCCGGCGCGCAGTGCGGAAATGGCCTCCCGGGGGCTGGTGCAGGGAAAAGGAATAACATTGTCGGCGGGGGATGCGGCAGGCGCGCCCCCAGCCCCTACCTCCAAGCCCACCTCAGCGCCCGCTCCCCCGCCGCTGGTGGCGTCGTCAAGCATTGTTTTTGTGTCGGTAACTGGGGTGGTTAGGTGGCCGCGGTGGGCGAATTCCCATAGTGCCGCTTCGGTGAACGTACCGGCGGGTCCTAAATATGCCACAGTTACACTCATAACTATTATCTTACGGTAATGAATAGGTACGCTACCTACATGCCTGAGTCCCTTCGTCGTTTGAGCTCACTCGTGGCCGCTTTGAGCCCACGGGAGCATGGTTTCGCATATTTCGACCCGGATGCCGCCCAAGCGCAGTGGCGAGCGCAACAGCATCGAGTGCAACGGTCCCAAAAGCTCCGGCGGTCGCGGGGGTATGGTCGGCTCTCTGGGTGGATTATTCCGGCGAAAGACTTATCTGATGTTGCGGGCATGCCCACCACGTTGGGAAACCGGAGTCGGACGTATATGGCGACGGAAACGGACCCGTTTCTTCTCAGCTGTCTTCGGCAGGGCGCCATTATTCCGGGGAAAACTTTGGCCCCCGAACTGGGGCTGACCGCCTACACCGAGCCGGTGGGGTTGCCGCACCCGGATAATCCCACGCTGCCGGGGCACACGCCGGGCGGGTCGTCGGGTGGTGCCGCGGTCATGGTGGCGCGGGGGTTGGTGCGGGCAGCCCACGCGTCGGATGGTGGGGGGTCGATTCGGATTCCGGCGGCGTGCACGGGCATTGTGGGCTATAAGCCGCCGCACGACACGGGGAACGCGAACCCGGTGGCCCAGGGGTTTCTTGCCGGCACGCTCACCGACTCGGCGTATGTGAATAATGTCACCGTCCCGGCGCGGGTGCCGCGGCTGCGGGTGGGGGTGCTGATAGAGCCGGTGCATGCGGAGGTTGAGGTTTCGGAGCACATGCTTTCGGCGGTGGATCGGGCGGCGTCGGCGTTGAGTAAGGCCGGGCATGATGTGATGATGGTGCGGCGGCCGTATGGGGATGCCCCGTTTGCGGCGTTTCATGATATTTTGTCGTTGCGGTCGGTGAAGGTGCCGGGTGAGGCGTCGCCGTTGGTGTCGTGGCTGCGGGATCGGGGGTCCCGGATTGGGGAGCATCGGAAGGAGGCGGTGATCACGGAGTTCATGTCGGTGAAGTCGCAGGTGTTGCGGGCGTGGGATGTGGATGTGCTGCTCAGCCCCATGTTGGCGTTTGATCCGCCGCCGATCGGGTATTTTCGGGCCATGTCGCCCGAATCTGATTTCTATGCGCAAACCCAGTGGACGCCGTGGGCAACCATGTTTAATATGGCGGGCTTGGGCGCATTGGTTTTCCCGTTTGAGAATATTCGTACGCCTATTCATGTGGGCGCGTTGCGGGTGTCGCCGGCCCAATTATTTGGGGTTGCGGCTACGTTATATGGTGACTCTGATAGGCGAATAACACTATGATTACTATTTCTAATAACCCCGCAACCGACCAGCCGGCCGACACCAGGCGGATTCGGCAAGAAATTGCGATCGTGCTGGTGGTGACGTTCGGACTGAGCGGCATGCGGGCCGCCCTGCGACTACTCAGCGATCTCATGCAGCCGGTGCCGCTCAACCAACAACAGACCACGCTGGCGGAGCACCAATCGGACACGTCCTGGATCGATCTGACCATGCAGCTATGCAGCTCAGCAATGCTGTTTAGCTGGGGGTTTCTGGCCCTGTACTTGCTGCGCGAGTCGATATTTTCCCGGTGGCGGCCCAAAGCAATCCTGGAAGGCGCGGGCTTGGCGGCGCTCATTGGCATCCCCGGCCTGGTGTTTTACCTTTCCGCGGTGCATTTTGGGTTCAGCAAGCAGGTGGTTCCCAGCACGCTTGACGACGCCTGGTGGGAGATCATCGTGTTGCTCATCTGGTCGGCGGCGAACGCTTTTAGCGAAGAAATCGTTGTGGTGATGTGGCTCATCACCCGGCTGGAACAATTGCGGATTCCCCCGTGGGTGGCCCTGCTGCTCTCCGCGGTGCTGCGGGGCAGCTACCACCTGTATCAGGGCTGGTCAGCTGGCCTGGGGAACATCATCATGGGGCTCATATTCGGCGCATACTATTTGAAGACTCGCCGAGTCTGGCCGCTCATTCTTGGGCATTTTCTTATCGACGCGGTGGCGTTCGTGGGCTACTCACTCTTACGAGGGCATTTGAGCTTCCTGGGACTCTAACCCACCCCTGTTACGGTATTCTTAAAGAATAATTCAGGTAAGACCAGCGTCAAATGTTCTATTTTTCGCTGGTGTCCCGTTATTGTTGGGCCTATGGATCCGAGAAAGGTGACCACAATGCTATCGCACATCGTACAGGTGGGGTTGTCATGGTAGATCGTTATGGTCGGCCCATCCGAGGCCGCGAGGGGGCCACGCCGCGAGGACAACGGCCGCAACGACCGCAGCAACAGCCGGCGCAGCAACCCCGCCAAACCGGTGGCGGACAGCAACCCCGGCAGGGGCACCCCCGCCAAACCGGCAGGCCACAGCAATACATTCCGGACCCGGCCGAATCCCAGCAATACTATGAGACGCAACAATTAGGTCGGGATGGTGCGCCCATGGGCCAGCAGCGACAAAGCCAGGGACAACGCCGACCCCGAACCGCCGGGCAAGGCCAACGGCAAGGGCAGGGACGGCGAAACCCTCAACAACGCTCCGGCCAGCGTGCACCCCAGCGACGCCCCCAACAGGGACAACAACGCCGCCGGCCGGCCGGAAACCAATCCCCCTGGGGCAACTTGGGTAATTTCCGGCTACCCCGACTCCGGCCCCGCGGCTGCCTCTCCGGCCTGGCCTGGACCCTGGTCGTGGTACTCGTACTGGCTGTTGCCGGCACATTCTGGCTCGATAGTCGGCTCAACCGAGTGGCCGCCGACCCACCCCAGCACATTGCCGCCACCAGCGGCACCAACTGGCTCCTGGTCGGCTCCGACTCCCGCACCGGGTTGTCCGAAGCAGACGCGCAACGCCTCGGAACCGGTGGGGACATTGGGTCCATGCGCACCGACACCATCATGCTGCTGCACATCCCCCTCACCGGCAAAGCCACCCTGGTGTCCCTACCCCGCGACTCCTACGTGAACATTCCCGGCTACGGCATGGACAAAATCAATGCGGCCTTCACCTTCGGCGGCCCGCAACTCCTCACCCAAACCGTGGAAGAAGCCACCGGGCTGCGCATCAAACACTATGCGGAAATCGGCATGGGCGGGCTCGCCAACGTTGTTGACGCAGTGAGCGGCATCGAAGTGTGCCCCAAGGAACCCATCCAAGACCCGCTCGCCCACCTGGACATTCAGGCAGGCTGCCAAAAAGTCGACGGACCCACCGCCCTAGGCTACGTGCGCACCCGCGCCACCGCCATGGGCGACCTGGACCGGGTACAACGCCAGCGGGAATTCTTCGCCGCCCTCGTCAAAAAGGTGTCCTCCGCCGGAACCCTGGCAAACCCATTCCGACTCCTGCCCACCATCACCACCGTGACCGGCAGCTTCACCGTGGGCGAAAAAGACCACGTGTGGAACCTGGCCCGGGTGGCACTCGCAATGCGCAGCGGGGTCACCACGGAAACCGTCCCCGTGGGCGGGTTCGGTAACTATGATGTGGGCTCCGTGGTGCTGTGGGACGAGGAAGGCTCCCAGCAATTATTTAACTCCCTGAAATAGCTGCCAGGGTAATCACCGCACCCACCAGGGCCACCACCAGCCCCTTACCGTAGTAGCCGATCAGGTCGGGGGATACCATCGCCCCCAACCCGGAATCAACAACCTCTGCGCTGGTGGCGGCCCGCGGCCGGGACCGCACAACCCCCACATACACCACCATCACCACGGTTGCCACCAGGGCCGCCGGGTTTACCGCCCGCCAGGTGACCCACAGAATCAGGGCCGCAACCAGGGCATGCCCTGCCACCACAACCCACAGCACCCACGCAGTTTCCGGCGATCCCCACATCCCAAACCGGGCGCACCGGGCCACCCCCGCCCCCAAGATCGACCAGGCCAGGAGGAACACCACCACCGCCACCTGCGGCCAGGTGGGCGCCATACTCAACGACAGGCACACAATAATGACCGCCAGCAGGGGAAGATAAAACCGGCGCCCATATCTGCGCGCCACCAGCAGCCACGGGTTTCCGGCCGGCCGCACGGCCAACCACACCTTCGGGTTATTAGTGATGGCGCACTGGGCGAACGCCTGGCTCACCAGTTCGGAGTCCTGCACGGACAGACCACCCAACCCCACCGACCGGGTAACCCCCGCCGCCAACAGTTGGGCGAGCGTCCAGTTGCGCATCCCCATCATGAATCGG
>ERZ772960.852-NODE-852-length-25479-cov-3.729704_pt1 | contig 25479 bp, 19 predicted proteins | sample MGYA00580678_ERZ772960 | MGnify/ENA primary metagenome ERZ772960 (study PRJEB29015, sample SAMEA2737930) | human oral metagenome | biome: human oral; feature: human-associated habitat; material: dental | place: China | collected 2059 ... | reverse complement strand
TGTATCGGACAAGAATGACACCGAGTACGACGAGCAGGGTTGAGATGCTCAACAACACCCCACAATAGATCATGATTTGTTCGAAGGTACCGCTCAGCAGCAGGGTCGTGCTGATGGCAAACTGCAGCCATAAGGCTCTCCGCGGTACATCATTGTCGCGCGCCTTGAAGAAGCGCCAAAGCGGATATTCACGGGCGATGCTTGCCGTTACTCTCGGACCGATCCAGATCATGGCACTGATGCCTGAGATAAGCAGCGCCGAGAATCCCCATCCAAAACATGTTGCTGCTTGTTCGCCGAGCATCAAACGAATACCGGGAGTGGCAATGTCCAATTGCCCGACCAGTTCGTGCAAAGGGGTGTGTTTCAGAAAGACGAATTGCAGCAGTGTATACAGCGTTGTTACGATACATGTCCCGTAAATCAGCGATCGGGGAATAGCCTTTCTCGGATGCTTAAACTCTTCCGTAATGTATGTCGCCGCATTCCATCCCGAATAGGAATAGCTGACGTAGATCAGGCTGACGGCAAAGGCCGATGAACTGCATTCCCACAGGTAGTCGGTGTTGAAGAGGAGAGCATTATCTTTATTCGCAGGGAGATACAGGCCGACAATGATGATAGCCAGTATTAAGAGTACTTTAAAGACGGTGCTTATATTCTGGAAACGTGCGCTGTAACGCAGGTTGAACGTATGGATTGATGTAATCAGCAGGATGACGGCGACGGCTGTCCATACAGGCGGCATCAGTCTTATGGGTAGATAATCGGCGAAAGCGAAAGCCGAGAGTGCGATTGGGGCAGCGAATCCGACGGTCAGCGAAATCCAGCCGGATAAATATCCGACGACGGGGTGATAGATGCGGGAGAGAAATGTAAATTCTCCTCCCGATTTCTTAATGAGTGTGCCGATTTCGGCATAACTGAAGGCACCGCTTAACGCGATAACGCCTCCGCATAACCATAGCGTCAGAATCGTAGCGGTGTTATGTAGCGAAACGAGCTGAAAGCCTAAGCTGGTAAACACTCCGGCACCGATCATGTTGGCTACCACGATCGATGTGCCGGTAAGTATGTTAATCTTGTTTTTCGACACCGGAGCCGGTCTATTTTAAACATCCTTCTGCTGTCGCAGCATCGAGCAACAACCGATATGCCCGTACCGTACTGTCGGCATTCAGGTAACGGTCTCTTAATTTTTCATACGTCTCCAACACCTTCGTCGAGCGGTGATAGAGCAAGGAATCCACTTCGCGCGAGGGTTCGTAGTCTTTGGGATACGCATAGACGAAATAACCTTCTTTGGATTGATGTGTGGGAATATTGAAAAAATTACGAGGCGTCGGTTGCTGTATGTCACGATGCGTATGGCTAGCCTCAACGAAAAAGTCGACGGCATAATCCGGATAACCGAACAGATACCCATACCCCCGGTACCGTTCGTAGATTCCTGCGTTCTCGATGGTCGAGACGACGGTGGCCGGGTCCGTACCGGGCACAAGACCATATTGTCCGAAGAAACTCTCCTTTGCCTTGAGTAAACTGTCTAAAAGACTGACACGCACAACGCTTAACTGTATCGTGCGGATGCTGTCCTGATGTGCCCGGTAAGGAATAAGGACAAAGGCCAGATCGGGCAGGCGGATTTCGTTGACGGCTTTCTGTACACGCGACAGGCGGTCTAAGTACCGGCCTTTTTGGGTTCTGTCCACAATATTGGAACTGCTCCGTTTGGCAGAATCGGTATTGGCCAAAGGCATCCTGTACAGCTTTAACGAACTCATCGGCTTGATGCGTCCCATAAGGGTGTAGACTGCTTCGCGGTCTAACCCTGTCTGTAAGATGGAATCGATTAATAAAGCGCTTTCATCGGGGGGAGTTTGTTCCGCTACCGTTCTTGGAAGGGTATGCTGGCTGCTTCTGCAACCGAGCAGTAAAAAAACGAGCAAGAACATACCCCAGCAATATTTCATTACCATACTTGTTTCTTATTTTTTATGTTTCGATTTTGTCGTTAAAAATTGCATCCTATGCTGAATGATAGCATGTTTCTGTTGCCGAAACTCTTGTTCTGCGCTTTGGCGTAAGAGGCATCCGCACGTACATATACGTTCACGTCGGCGGAGCGGTTTATTTTCTGCGAATAAACGCCCGAAAGATGCACGGCAAAAAATCCCAATGTATCATACTCGTTATCTCTCTTCTCTAACTGCGAATGAATCGGGTATTCTTTATAAGCCCCACCGTACAGATAGCTTCCGTCAATGTTTTTTCCGTAGATCAGCCGGGTGCCCACCAGCAGCTTTTTCGACAACTTGTCCGACAAGGTAAAATTGCGCTTCCCGAAACCTTCGAATATGATATTTCGTGCGTGTTTTCTGCTTTTGGGCAAAAGATAATTGTCATCCAGATCAGTATAGTTTACTTTACCGCCAAGCAGATAGGTGTACTCGTCGCCCTGATTCTTTGTCCACGAATATCCGACACTCAGGAATTTGCTCGCATAGGTCGAACGGATGCTCTTATACAGTGTGACGTATCCTTTGAATGTCTCGGTATCGTCGAACTTCGTAACATATTCGATGCCCTTCACCATGCGTTGCATATATTCGAGATCAAGGTAATGCGTATGATCCTCCCCTTTCGTTTTGAACGATGCTTTTTGATGCCACACACGATCGATGACCGTACCTTCTTTCCGCGGGTTCGTAAACGAAACTTCGGCGTCTTCTACACTCGTGAGATAGTTACCCGTCAACATCAGATCGATGCTTCCCGAGTAGTGATACTGCAAGCCTGCTCCAAGGCTTTTACGGATGTAATTCGTCGTTCTTCCGCTGCCGATACCGATGATGGCATTTCCCAAACCGCGCAGTTCGTAGAACGGCTGATCGATATAGACGTTTACATTAGACATATTCGATTCTTCCTTGAATACCCCATATTCGAGATTCAAGCCGATGTGATTGCCACTATTGACGGAATAAACCACTCCGGGACGGACGGAAAGTTTCATCGCATAATTTTCCGTGCGGATATCGCGTTGCTTGGCTGCCAGATAAGCGTAATATTCCCCTCCGACACCGAATAACCATTTCTCTCCGATAGCCGGAAAATTGATCTTATATTCCAGTTCGTAATACTGGTTGTTCCAGTCGCTCGAGAGCGTATCAGCCACGAAATAAGGCATGCCGCGGTAAGGGTTGATTAGCGAAGCGTTAAATCGGGCATCCTTGACTGCGTTTCGTGTGTAATCGAATCTTCCCCAGAAATAAAAGTCGCGAATATTTACGCCACCTTCGGTATTTAGCGTAAGGCTCTTATTCTTGTCTCCTTCCATCACCCGATGATAATTGCCGTTCTCCAGCGTATATCCTCCGGAGAGTGTCGCGTAGCTTTTCGATGGATCGAGTTTCAGACCGGCTGCGTTCGACGATTGATTCCAAACCCAAGTCATTTTCATCTTTTCGGTTGCTGCCGGCGAGAGGCCGGCTTCCTGTGCTGACATAACGGCGACCGACGAAAGGAAAAGCCAGAAGAGAAATTGCTTCTTATATGTTGTTCGTTGCATAGCGTTTTTTACTTAAAAATGATACTTATTTTAGGGTGTGATTCCAGCTCGGCATTTTGGCGTTGTAGCGTCTGAACATGGGAACGACCCCTCTTTCAAAATCTTCCGTGCTATTGTTGGTATCTTGCAAAAAAGGAGTCCCATCAGGGTTCTCTCCGATCTTTTTACGGGCGACCCCGAGTGAATTATAGGTCGCACCGACGGTCGTGATTCCGGCATCCAGTACGCCCGGCATGCGCTTGGCATTAACCTTCGTCTCGTCGTCTACGGCTTCTACACCGTCCAACACGTACTCAATCGGAATCTTTGCATAGAGCTTCTTGGATGAACTACTCTGATCCTTTGCTTGTAATGCCGGATTGTTTACCGGATCATACGTTTCTCCTTCGGGTACTTTGAAAATAACGTAGGCGCCACCGAAAATAGAAGTTAAATATTGGGGTGACCTTCCTTTGTCGGCCTTCCCATCAAAGTAGACATGTTCCATATCGAAAGCCGGTTGATCCGGGAACTTCGGATTGTTCATATTGAACTCGAACTCGGAGCTGGAACAGTCGACCGGTGAATTCGGATTATAAATCTCGAGCTTATGATTAGCTGCGAACTGTGAAATCACACAGCTTTCGCCGGGTTTCAGAGGGTAAGTCGTTCCATTTCCGGGGAATTTCCATATCCGATCGGTGTAGACATATTTGTCGCCGTCCTCCTGAGGCCACACGGGAAGGATGGGAGTGGCTTTCGTCGGATACAGATTCGCAAAATAAATGTCATCTAAGTAAAGCGTTTCTTCCGAATTGTTATAAATTTCGTAAAACTGATTTCGGAAATAGAAGTTGGCCGTTCCCGAATAAAAGATTTCTTTGAACACAAGGGGGCTTATTTTCTGACCGGAAATAGGCAAATCAATCGTCGCACGATGATTCAATACGGGATGGTTCACTAAACTGCCGTTTAAATAATACCATACGCCTTCCTTGTTTTTTAATTTTCCCGAGACGACGATGCTGTACATTCCGGGAATCAGATCGCCAATCTCTACGGTCGAGGAAGTGAGTTCTTTTTCCACGCGGATCCCTTCGGTATAGTTGTTCAAAATAAGTTTCAGTCCGCTTGTGCCGTCAAAACCGGGCACTGTGATTTCGGGCCGAATAGTGACGGATATCGGCGTTATTTCTTTTGTTCCGAGAGCATCGGAAAACGAGTCGCATGAAACCAAGAAAGACGCTGCCCCGATGAGTGCAAGATATATTTTTTTGTGCATAGTCCAACGTATATTAATGGATTAATAAATTTACTTCTAATCCGAAGAAGAAGTCTTTTACAGGGAGAAATCCTTCGCCCCCTTGATGATACGAGCCGGGGCTGCGCTTGGATTCCACAACCGGATAATATCTGAACATATTGTTCGCAAAGAAGGAGACACGCATAAAATTGCGTATTTCTTTTGTTATATTGATATTGAAATTGAATAACGGCGGGATGGATTCAACAATGTACAAGGCATCGTTGCGTCGACGAAGGATGGATTTAAACTCTGGTTCATCCTTCTTCGAAGGGTCGAAGTCGTATTGTTTTCCGTCGTTCTTGGAGATATAAGCTACAGGGACGGTATCATTGCCGAAAGTATAACGGTCTCGCTGGCTCCAAACGGTTTCCATCGTGAGGGTAACCACAAATCCTATTTCGGGGATGTTATGTGTTGCCCGTAGAGCTGTCGAGAACCGGTCGGTTTTATGTTTGGACATCGCTGGGCCGTACAGTCCGACGTGGGTGCGCGAAGCGCCTCCTTCACCGCTGTTGTCATAATAGGTATAGGTGTCCTGATAATTCTCGTTCTCCATGTAGGCGCCCGAAAAAGAAAAGGCGGTACGAATGGCGTCAATCCGGTTGATGCGTAAATCGAACTCAACGCCTTGGCTGTTCATGACCAAATGGTTGGAAGGAACATAATATTTCGCCAACACGGGATGAGCGGCCGATAATTTGTAAACCGGTTGATTCTTGCCTCCCGCGCGTTTATATTGTTTAAAAGTAACCGGATTGAACCTGGGCGACATGGAATAGCCATTCTTCAAGTGTTCTTTAAATGCGGTGACATACAGTTGGAAGTCATCGAACAGGAAATCTGCTCCGAGCTCCGCCTTCGTGTTGGTCGCCGCTTTCAGGTCATGATTTCGGGTGTCGAAGACCCGTGTCGTTGTCATAAAGATACGCTGATCTTCGGGAATCTTATCGTTCGGCATCTCGTTGATGTTGATGTATTCGAAGTATGCTTTCTCCGGATACAAATAAACCAGAGTAGGCATCTTCGCTGTCACGCCGTATCCCGCTTTCAGGAAAACCTTTTGAGGAATCACTTCGAATGAGGCGTTAATACGGGGGGATAAGACGTTCTCTACGTCTTTCATCATATCGTATCGTAATCCCGCCTGAACACGTAATTGGTTGTTAGGGGTAAGGTGTGCGGTCAAGTTCTCTTCCACAAAGAACGAACCGTGCCGGATAAAGGGTATGTCTTTGTAAGCACGCGGTCTGAACGTGGCGTTGAGCGCTTGTAAATTACGGTAAGGCGGAGCCATCCGGTCAAAGACTTTCCCTTTCCCGACATTACCCTCCAAGCGGTATTCTCCTCCGAGCAGTATCCGATGATCCGTTTTACCCCATCGTTTAAACAACGTGGCCGATAATTTGGCAAAGGCGTTGATCTCTTTTCCGTAAATATCATATTTCCCTTTATAGGTGGAAGGCAGGAATACGGCCCGATCCGAAGGATTTACGTGCGTGTAGTCGGTAATCTTTTTCCCGTCCACGTCATATAAATCAAGGCCGGGCTTGTTGGTGATGACTGCTCCGTCGACCGTTGTCATGGAATAGGGAGCATTCGCCGCTGTATACAATTCTTCGTAATGACTTTTTTTATCCGTATAGCTTCCGGATAATGCGTACCTGATATTCTTCAGCCAGCTTTTATCTTTAAAATAGATGGTCCCGTTCGTGTTTAAAGATAACTTGGCATCTTTACCGCTTGATACGGTTTCCGTGATTTTATCGTCCGGATTACGGTCTCGTTTAGCCTGTCCGTACATGAAATCGACGATAGTATTACTCTTCCATCGATTGTCTAAATATACATTGGAGTAGATGGCCTTGGATGAGAAGCGCCGATAATATCGATACGACTGAACTGGCGTATTTACATTATAAGTATAGTCGGCGCTCAGGTTTAAATCACCGCGGTTCTTCCCGAGGTTGGTACCTCTCTGTGCAAAGAAATGGTAGATATTCGGGTTCGTCCGCGCCTTAACGGTTAATGGGGTCTTACCGGCTTTCGATTTGACCAAGACGGCCCCTGATGTTAAATCACCATATTCTGCCGAGGGGATTCCCCGTATCACTTCGACCGATTCGATATTCTCGAGCGAGATGTTTCTCGTGTCAAGCCCTCCTCCCGGCGAAGCCGTTCCTCCCAACGCACCTAAATTTCCTAACACGGCAGGGTGCATAGCTTGCAGGTTTGCATTGTTCGAGAGCGGTGATCCGTCTTGTATAATGGTGGCGCCAAGCGCATTCATCGCCGATTCGCCCCAGCCGTTTGGATTGCCTACGGTGCGGATATTGATCTGAGAAGCATAGTTCAGATTGGGATTAGCGGTGATTCCTCCCGGCAGTAAGGCTAGTACATTATTTAAACTGACCGATTGAAGGTGTTCGATCGCTTTATGAGAGATTGTTGAGGAAGTCGATTGTCCGCTCTGTCCGGGTTCTACGGTTACAACGACCTCTTTTAATCGGAAATTGTCTTCTTTTAAGATAAAGTCAACATTTGTATCGGTATGTATTTTCAAGAGTGTGTCTACGGTGACTTTTCCAATGAAAGATACTTTTAACCTGATTTCACCTTCGAAAATGGGAGTAAGAGTGTAATCTCCGTTTACATCGCTTGTTGTGCCGATGCCGGAAGCTTCAATGATAAGTGAAGCACCGGGAAGAGGCTGTTTTTGATGCCTTGTTGACATTTCATATACGGTTCCCCGCAGAGAAAACTTCTTTTGGCTCAACAGAGGAACCGCGTTAAAAGACAGACCTGCTATTCCGAAGAGGATAAGCAGGATTTTTCGTTTTGTTGTTATCATAGTTCTTAGTGCATATATTGGTCAGATATTCATATTATTTTTTGTACCCAACCATCTTTCTTTTGTCTGTGTTTTTTTTTGAGGCGCAAAGATAAAAAATCACAGGTTACAAATCAATCCCTATTTTTGGGGATATTGAAAAGTGGGTTTTTCGATTAGGGGCCATGAGAAAGATAAGGATGGATCAAAGATTCGTGATAAAAAACAGATCCTGTACCGGTTGTTCATCCGAAAAAAAAACTATACCTTTGCCAGACAAAGTTTGAGGGTGATGAAAAAAGGCACAAGAAAACGATATCGATTGGGATTGGCGCTAAGTGGAGGCGGAGCAAGAGGCTTTGCACATATTGGCGTGTTCAAGCTATTGGAAGAGTGTGGTATTCGTCCGGATGTGATCGTCGGAACGAGTGCCGGAGCACTGATGGGGACTTTATTTGCTGCCGGTCATGCGGCAGATGAAATCAAACGGATGTTTACGGGGCGGGAATTTTCGGAGTTTGCACAACTGCAAATCCCGAAGGCCGGTTTATTTGACAGTAACCGTTTTAGCCGGTTTGTCGAACGTCATCTGCGGGTGAAGACATTCGAGGAACTTCAAACTCCGATGATTGTTGTCGCCACGGATCTCGATCACGGGTGCAGCCATCACTTCTCATCCGGTCCTATTGCTGAACCGATTCGTGCATCATGCAGTATTCCGATCATTTTTAATCCAGTGATAATCGACGGAATCCATTATGTGGATGGTGGACTTTTTCATAATTTTCCCGTGTCGGTGATCCGTGATCTCTGCGATGTGGTGATTGGGGTGAATGTGAACCCATACACGTCACCCAAATACAGCCAAAACATTTACAGCATTGCCGAACGATCGTTTCACTATCTCTTTGAGGCGAACACAGCAAAAGACCGCACCAATTGCGATTTGTTGATTGAGACGGCAGAGTTCGGAAAATATAGAATGTTCGATCTGAAGAATGTCGACCTTATCGTGGATGTCGGGTATCGTACAGCTCTCAAGACATTCCACAAGTTCGTGAAGGCTTCGGACAAGAAAGAGTTACTCATTCATGCCTTTTTGGACAGAAATGCGACTATTACTTAATAAATGTTATGGAAAGAGATGAAAAAGTATTTATCTATCAGGTGTTTCCGAGGATTTTCGGAAACAGGACGCACCCTTGTGTGAAGCATGGAAGTTTGCAGCAAAACGGGTCAGGTAAATTTGACGACTTCACATCGACCGCTTTAAAGGAGATCAAAGATTTCGGTATCACGCATGTGTGGTATACCGGTGTCATTGAGCATGCCACGCAGACCGACTATACCGTGTTCGGCATACCTAAAGACCATGATGCCGTAGTAAAAGGGAAGGCCGGATCACCGTACGCAATCAAAGACTATTACGATGTGACGCCCGATCTTGCCCGAGAGGTCCCTAATCGTATGGCCGAATTTGAGGCACTTGTCGATCGTACGCATGAGGCTGGCTTGAAAGTTATCATTGACTTTGTGCCTAACCACGTCGCCCGGCAGTACCATTCCGATGCCAAAAATCCGCTTATGCAGGATCTGGGACAAAATGATCAGACTCATCTTGCTTTCGATCCGAACAATAACTTTTACTATCTGCCGGGACAGACTCTCCAACTGCATTTCGGTGCACAGCAGGAAGATTTTGAATACAGTGAATTTCCAGCCAAAGTGACCGGTAACGATTGCTTTTCTGCGCATCCCGGCCAAAATGACTGGTATGAAACGGTTAAGCTGAATTATGGCGTTGATTTCCAAAACGGAAAACTCGGACATTTCTATCCGGTGCCTGACACATGGAAGAAGATGCTCGATATCCTGAGGTTCTGGCTTGGAAAAGGGGTAGACGGCTTTCGTTGTGATATGGCGGAGATGGTGCCGATCGAATTTTGGGAATGGGTTATTCCACGTGTGCGTAGCTGGAAGAATGTGATTTTTATTGCCGAAGTATATCATCCGTCACTTTATCGCGATTTCTTGAAACGTGGTCAATTCGATTATCTGTATGACAAGGTTGGTCTGTATGATACGCTTCGGGAGGTCATGTGCGGACGAGCTCCGGCCGGCCGGCTGACCGAATGCTGGCAGGCTGTCGACGATATCCGCCCTCACATGTTGGCTTTTCTCGAAAATCACGACGAACAGCGGATCGCCTCCGACTTCTTCGCCGGGGAAGCACAAGCCGGGATACCCGCTTTCCTTACGGCAGCTACGATGGGTACTAACCCGGTGATGATCTATTGCGGACAGGAACTGGGCGAACGGGGTATGGACGAAGAAGGCTTCAGCGGACGTGACGGACGCACAACGATATTCGATTACTGGAGCCTTGAGTGCTTGCGTAAATGGAACAACGACGGACGGTTCGATGAAGGACAGCTAACCGACGAACAGAAAACGTTGCGTCGCCAATATGCCGCCATTCTCCGCATCGCTGCCGCAGAGAAGGCAATTTGTCAAGGGAAATTTTTCGATCTGATGTACGTGAATCGGAACAACCCGTATTTCGATCCGCACCGGCAGTATGCATTCTTGCGCAAGTCGGGCCGTGAAGTCTTGCTTATTGTCGCGAATTTCGACCGGACGCCCCGGACGGTACGCGTCAACATCCCCGACGAAGCTTTCCGAAGCCTGCCGATTCCGGATAATCAAGCGGCCGAGCTGACGGACCTGTTTTCAGGAACGAAGACTGTCGGCACATTGACGGCCGCCTGCCCTTACGAGATGGCTTTGCCCGCATGCTCCGGAAAAATCTTGAAATTCCATTACAATACTCAGGGGTGAATATTTTAAGCGAGTGAAGGGTTTTTTTCATAAACAGACCCGTTATTTCGGAATAAGTTCCTACTTTTGTACGATATTACTTTTAAATAAAATTCGATCTGATGAGTGCACATACTCCTTTTGCTGTCTTTTCGGGAACAAACTCCCGTTATCTTGCAGAGAAAATCTGTAATAGTCTGGGTTGTTCGATGGGACAGATGAATATTGAACATTTCTCCGACGGTGAGTTTTCCGTCTCATACGAAGAAAGTATCCGTGGCAAAGACGTGTTTTTAGTACAATCTACATTCCCCAATGCGGACAATCTGATGGAACTCCTGCTGATGATGGATGCCGCCAAACGTGCTTCGGCACATTCGGTCATTGCCGTCATTCCGTATTTCGGATGGGCACGTCAAGACCGGAAAGATAAACCGCGCGTCTCCATTGGGGCGAAAATGATTGCGGATTTGTTGAGTGTGTCCGGTCTGGATCGGCTCATCACGATGGATTTGCATGCGGATCAGATTCAAGGTTTCTTCAATGTGCCAGTCGACCATCTGTACGCCTCATCCGTATTTCTTGACTACATCAAAGCGCAGCTCCCGCTCGATAACCTCGTGATGGCCACCCCTGATGTAGGCGGCACGAAACGTGCCAGCAGCTATTCGAAATTTCTTGAAATACCGATGGTCATCTGTTATAAGAAACGACTTAAAGCCAATGAGATTGCCGACATGAGGATCATCGGTGATGTAGATGGCAGAGATGTGCTGTTAGTCGATGATATTGTCGATACCGCCGGAACGATTACGAAAGCCGCCGATCTGATGATGCAAAATGGAGCGAAATCCGTGCGGGCAATGGCAAGCCATGCCGTAATGTCTGACCCTGCTACGATGCGTATTGATCAGTCGTCGTTAAAAGAAATGATTTTCACCGATTCGATTCCCTATACGAAGAAAAGCGAAAAGATTACAGTACTGTCGGTGGCCGACATGTTTGCCGAAGCCATCCGGCGTGTGTGCCACGACGAATCGATCAGTTCGCTTTATGCTATCAAGTAACGGGCGGGGAACAGATGATTATGAGTTAAGTATGCTGACAGCTGACAACTGAATACTGACAACTGAAAAACAATGATCAAACAATGCCATGATTTTGGATTTTCCGAACATTAAAGAAGAACGGTTACCGCGTTTTAAAGGCGGTGAAAAGGAATATATCGCACGTATGTTTGTCGATGAGCATAACCGTATCATGTACGGCCGGCTTGAATCCGGCGCATCTATCGGCATGCATATGCACGATACGAGTAGCGAAACTATTTATGTCCTGCAAGGAAGCGGTAAGGTGTTGATCGACGACGGGGAAGAGAACGTGAGCGCAGGGCAGTGTCATTACTGCCCGAAAGGTCATGCGCACAGTCTTGTGAACGACAGTGATGCCGATCTGATCTTTTTTGCCGTTATCCCTCAACATGAAAGCGTAGGCTAAGCCTCCTGCTGTCACTTTTATCAGATAATCATTCCGCTCCCGATGCAGAGATGATGCTCCTTGTCGTATACGACAGCGAATTGCCCGGGCGCAATGCCCTGTATCTTGTCGTCGCTACGGATCGTATATAAGTCGCCGAGGCGACGAATATAGCCATGCGTGAACTCGGGTGTGTGACGAATCTTGAATGTGATTTCTTTCTCATCGTCGAACGTCCCCCAGATATCTTCGGTGATAAAATGGAAACCTTCCATACGAATCGTTTTGCCGTATTGTGTTTCTGGATCGTAGCCGTTCGAGACATAAATAATATTATCGTCCACATCTTTCCGGATCACGAACCACGGTCCTCCGCTCAATCCTAACCCTTTGCGCTGACCGATGGTGTGAAACCAGTAGCCTTGATGTTTACCGATCACCTTACCGGTTTCCAGTTCGATGATTTTCCCTTCACGACGGCCGAGATAACGCTCGATAAAATCGTTGTAATCAATTTTACCGAGAAAGCAGATGCCCTGACTGTCTCTGCGCTGTGCGCTCGGCAGGTTCTGTGCCGAAGCAATGGCACGCACTTCACTCTTCATCAGGTGGCCGATCGGAAACATCAGCTTGGAAATTTGTAGATTCGTGATCTGACCGAGGAAATCCGTCTGATCTTTCACGGGGTCTTTCGCTGTCGACAGCCACGTCCGACCGTTGATCTCCGTTGTTGTCGCGTAATGTCCCGTAGCGATTTTGTCGAAATCTTTTCCCCATCGGTCTTCAAAGCATCCGAATTTGATGTAGCGGTTGCACATCATATCGGGATTGGGAGTCAGGCCACGTTTTACGGACTCGATCGTATAGCTGACCACTTTGTCCCAATATTCGTCGTGAAGCGAAACCACCTCCATCCGGCAGCCGTATTTCTTTGCTATATATGTGGTCATTTCGATATCTTCTTCCGCCGGACAGTCGATGTATCCGTCCTTATCCTCCATCCCGATACGGATGTAGAAAATCGTCGGGTCGTAGCCCGCCTCTTTCAGCAGATGTACGACGACCGAACTGTCTACCCCTCCGGAAACCAATGCGACTATTTCCATACTCTTACCGATAACTTTTCCGCAAAAGTACAAAAAAGACATCTTTCGGACAACGAAACCGCTTCGTTCCTGCTTATTGGCATAGAGAATCCCCTCTTTGGGGGATTGCGGCGTTCCTTCGTTCGTCGTACCTTTGAAGCCGGATGAACAAGCGCAATCAACGACCATACCCACTATGCCCGTGGGGAGATGATGTACCTCACCGAAGCTCTTATTGCTTTGACTGCCCGCCATGGATTCGAACTGAAGGAGTTTAAGCGGCTCTTGCCGCATCATTCACGCTAAAACGAAGATTTCGTCTCCATCCTGATGTTTTTCTCCCTCCCTAACAAAGGGGATATAATCTTCAAAAATCCCCTTTTTTAGGGATTGTGAACACTGTTCATTTGGCGTAATTTTGCAATTGTAATTTTACTGTTTAAGTAGATAAATGGCACAAGTACAGAAAGAGGATATACGCCGTATCATTCTGCAAGCGGCACGGGGAGAGTTTCTGCAAAAGGGATTCAAAGATACTTCTATGCGTACTATCTCGAGATTGTCGGGGGTAACGCTTAGCAATATTTACAACTATTTCAGAGACAAGGACGAGATTTTCCGTGCGGTACTCACCCCGTTGCTCAATGCTTTCGAGCAGTTGTTTGCCGAACACAACAGCGATGATTACATGAGTAAGGAATTTTTCTCAATGGACTCGCACCAGAAAAAGTTGATCGATGATTTTATGGTTATCCCGACGAATTACAGGACGGAGCTTAAGATATTGCTTTTCAATTCTGCGGGTTCGTCGCTCGAAAATTTCAGAGACACCTTTGTCGATCGGTACACGCAGGAGAGCCTGCGGTATATGAAATTAATGAAAGAACGATACCCTCATATCAAAGCCGACTTCTCTGATTTTTTCTTGCATTCGATGTGCTCACTTTGGCTGACGGTGATGGGCGAAATCGTAACGCACGACGAATTGACCGATGCCGATATCAAACAGTTTATTACGGAATACATCACTTTCGGTACTGCCGGATGGAAAGCTTTGATGAAGATATGAACAAAATATTTTTTTTGAACGAATTAGAACAATGTTCTTTAATAGGTATTGGGCGTTTGGTATTCGGTTTTGGGTGTGTTGTAGAGACGTAATTGCCGAGCAAGAGCAAATGGTTAGGGTAAAATTGTGTTTTTTACACCCCAACACCTAACCCCCAAAACCCAATACCAAACATAAATATAATTGAATTATTAATTAATAGACAATACAGATGAAAATAGAAAAGATCAACAGATGGTTTGCCCTGCGGGGCGAATGGATTGTAAAAAGACGATGGGTGGTAATAATCGGATTCATTGCTCTGTTTGCCGCAGGGTTCTATGGACTTCGGTTTATGAAAATCAACGACTCGTGGGAGAGCTACTTCCTCGAAGACGACCCCGTACTGCTCAAGACAGAAGAGTTCAAAGCCGTCTTCGGTAACGACAATTATGCTGCCGTAATGACCGATTGCGACAACACTTTTACCAAAGAGAATCTGGAACTCATACGCGAGCTGTCGAACGAGATGCTCGACAGTATGTCGTATGCCGACAAGATGACCTCTATTACCGACATCGAGTTTATGATAGGCAATGAAGAGGGTATGTCTATCGAACAAATTGTGCCCGAAGAGATACCTTCCGACGAGGCAGGGCTTGCAGAGATACGCCGTAAGGCATTCCTCAAACCGTATATCGCCAACCGACTTGTATCGCAAGACGGCAGAAATACTTGGGTATTGCTCAAACTGCGTCCCTTCCCCGACGATTCGGTATGGTACAAGGGCAAAGGCTCGGTGCCTCCCGAGAACCTGACAGGTAGAGAATTGGAACACATCATAAAAAAAGACAAATACAAACCACTCAACCCCAAAGGTATGGGATTGCCCTATATCACCGACCAAAAGATGAAGTGGATAGGCAAAGAGATACCTCGTATTATGGGGTTGGCTATATTGCTGGCAATCGTAGTACTTATATTTGCCACCAGATCGTTGAGAGGTGTCGTGGTGCCTGTCGTTACGGCGATAGGGTCTATCGTGATGTCCTACGGTATGCTCGGCTATCTTCGTTTCTCGATAGACAGCGGTATGATGTTGATACCTATGTTACTGGCTTTTGCCGTGGCGATAGCCTACAACATACACGTGCATTCGTTTTTCAGGCGACGGTTTCGTATGTACGGCAATCGTCGGCAGGCGGTCGTAGACACGGTAGGCGAGATGGGCTGGCCTGTACTGTTCAGTGCATTGACCACGTTTGCCGCACTGCTGTCGTTTCTTACCATTCCTGCCACACCGATGCACTTTATCGGTATTGCTACTTCTACGAGCGTGATGCTTACCTTCCTGATTGCCGTAACTGTGATGCCTGCCGTCCTCAGCTTCGGCAAAGACCGCCAACCCGACCCCAAGATACAGGCAGCCGGAGGCGGATGGCTCGACCACCGTCTCGAAGCATTCGGCAATGTGGTATTGAATCGCGAGAAAGTGATATGGGGTATATTCATTGTCTTTACCGTCTTTATGATTTATCAGTTTACCAAGATAGAGACGGCATTCGATGTGGAGAGTTCGATGGGACGTAAAGTTCCTTATGTAAAAGATATACTCGAAGCGAGTGAGACGGAGCTCGGCTCTATTTACTCGTACGATGTTATGATAGATCTGCCCGAAGACGGAGCCGCCAAGTCGCGCGAAACGCTGGTAGCCCTCGACTCATTGCAGAGATATGTCGATAAATATCCGTTGACCAAACGCAGCTCTTCGATATTGAACATACTCAAAGACCTCAATCAGACGCTCAACAACGGCGATGCCGCCTACTATGCCATACCTGCAAACTCCGACGAGATAGCCCAACAACTGTTGCTCTACGAGAATGCCGGAGGCAGCGAAGCAGAGACGTGGATAGATTACGATTATCGACGGCTGAGGCTGCAGGTGGAGATGAATGCGTATAATTCGGGTGAAGCCGAAAGAGAGTTGAAAGACGTGGCGGAGGTAGCCGAAAAGTTGTTCCCCGATGCCAAAATCACTCCCGTAGGCTCTATGCCGCAGTTTACCGCAATGATGAACTATGTGGTACGCGGACAGATTACCTCCTTTGCCGTGTCGCTATTGATTATCGGAGTGCTGATGATGTTGGTATTCGGAAGCATTCGTCTTGGGCTTATAGGGCTTATTCCTAATATTATGCCTGCCATCACGGTAGGCGGTCTGATGGGTTGGCTCGGATATCCGCTCGATATGATGACGGCTACCATTATGCCGATGATACTCGGTCTGGCTGTGGACGATACCATTCACTTCATCAACCACGGACATCTCGAGTTTCAGCGGCAGCGCAACTACCGAAAAGCCACGCTCAGGACATTCCGCATAGTGGGCACTCCCATCTTGCTTACGAGTCTGGTCATATCCGCCAATTTTGCGATGTATATGACATCGAACGGACTTACCATAATACATATGGGTATACTGTCGGTGGCAGGTGTATTGACGGCTTTGTTAGCCGACTTGTGCATTACGCCGCTATTATTCCGCCGTTTCAGGATATTCGGTAAAGAAGAGAATTGAGGTAGGTGTTAGGGATTGGGTATGGGGTTGTTCTTGCCTAATACCCAACACCTAATATCTCTTAAAAATAAACAGCGTAATAATATGTATATATAGAATATGAACGCAACAATCAGAACAATTGCCGCAGTGGCTGCTTTCATCATATTGACGACCGCCGCACAGGCACAGACGGCAGGTATCAGAGGTGTTGTCGTCGACGATACGAACGAAGAGCCGCTGATAGGTGCAAACATATACATCGAACAACTTCGGCAGGGCGATGCGGCAGGGAGTAACGGCGAATTCGCCTTCTCGGGACTTGCGGCAGGTACCTATACTGCCATCGTATCGTATATGGGCTATCGTACACGGACGGAGAAGATTACACTGCGCGAGGGCGAGATACGACAGATAAAGATACGGCTCGAAGCCGAGTCGAAGTCGCTCGGAGAGGTCGTCGTAACGGCAAAGGGCGAAGCACGAATACTACGCGAACAGGCTATGCCTATATCGGTCATATCGATGAATCAGCTTAGCGGGACGGTCAATAGTATTGTCGATGTGCTAAACAAAACGGTAGGTGTTACCCTGCGTTCGTCGGGCGGAGTAGGTGGAGCTACACGCCTCTCGGTGCGCGGGCTGGAAGGCAAACGCATAGGATTCTTCATCGAGGAAACGCCTTTGAACGACAATACCGATTTTATCGACATCAACGATATACCTATCGATATGATAGACCGTATCGAGGTGTACAAAGGCGTGGTGCCTGCCAAATTCGGCGGCTCGGCAATGGGTGGTGCCGTCAATATAGTCCTCAAAGAGTATCCCGACCGTTATGCCGATGCAAGTTATGCTCTCGAATCGTTCAATACTCATAAGATACAGACCGTTGTCAAAAGAAACATTAAGGAAAAAGGTATCGTATTCGGTGTAGGAGGAGGATATACGTATTCCGACAACGACTACGTTATGGAGTTGTCGCACCTGAATAATATAAAGGTAAAACGCAATCACGACAAGTATAAAAAGCTGTTGTTGGGCGGGTCGTTGAAAGCTAAAAAATGGTGGTTCGACGAGGTAGAGTTCGAGCCCGTATTTGTCGGTACATACAGAGATATTCAGGGCATAGAGACCGACATACGCGAGGCATTCATAAAGTCGCGTGCGTATATTCTTGCCAATACTCTGAAAAAAGATAATTTCCTAATCGAGGGGCTCGACCTCGATATGTCTACTTCTGTGGCTTACACCGACTACAATCTTGTCGATACGGCAAAGCAATGGTATGACTGGAACGGCAATGCTTATCCGTCCGTATCTCCGTATGGGGGAGAGTTGGGCAACAGGTACGCCTCCGACGCCCGAAACAAAAAGTTTACGATATTAAACAAGCTGAATCTGGAATATCTCATAGGCAAGCAACATACCATCAACTTCAACTCGTACTTTGCTTTTGCCGACGGATATCCCAAAGACGATATGCGGGAGCTCAGCATAGGCAAAAAGGCGGTGTTCGACTCCAAAATGCGAAGTTGGACAGGAGGGCTTACTTACGATTTCCGCAGTGGAGACGACCGTTTCCTCAACTCGCTGACCGCTCGTTATTATCTTTATACGATGAATACACGCAGCGCCAGCATATTCGGATTGGGCGATAAGGACGTGAATCTGAACAAGAGCGACTTCGGTATCAACGACGCTTTGCGTTATCGTTTTATGCCCGACCTGATGGGGAAACTGTCGGCGGGTTACGACGTGCGGATACCGTCCGAGACCGAGTTGCTGGGCGACGGATATACCATATCGCCGTCGGAGGCGCTGTTGCCCGAACGCAATACGAGCGTCAATATCGGTATGCTGTACGACCTGACGGGCAAAAAGCCGAGCAACCTGCAAATAGAGATTAACGGATTCTTTATGTATCTGCAGAATATGATACGTTATACGAAAGGTATTATAGGGGCACAGTATCAGAATTTCGGAGAGATGCGTACGATAGGAGTAGAAGCCGAAGTGAAAGCCGATATTACTCATTGGCTATACGGATATGCCAATGCTACGTTTCAAGACCTCCGTGATGCACGACGATACGAAGAGAACAGCTCTGTCCCAAATCCGACGAAGGGGTTGCGTATGCCCAATATTCCGTATCTGCTTGCCAATGCAGGACTGGAGTTTCATACGGAGAATATCTTTGGAGGCAAGGGGCAAAATACCCGTATTTTTGCCGACATATCGTTTGTGGAGGAGTATTTTTACGATTTCGAGATGGCTGCCGGACAACGGCGTATCCCACGCAGTACGACGATAGACCTCGGCTTCGAACACAGTTTTTTCAACAACAGTCTTTTTATTTCCGGAAAAATAAAAAACCTGACCGATGCACGCGTGTTGTCCGAATTCAACCGTCCGCTACCGGGACGGAGCTTCGGCATTAAAATAAGATACGTGCTTAAATGATACGTTTTTAGATAATTAGATAACAATAAATCATTTTATAAATAAATTTTTAATCAAGTAATATGTGTAAAAAAATGTTTTTAGCGGCTTGTATTGCCGCAGTAGTGATGACGGGTTGCAAAAAAGACACTCCGAATGTACCCGATGGAGGCAAAGGTAAATTTTTAATTGAGACCACCGTTAAGAATCCTGAAGGTATGAGCGGTTCGTCGTTCTTACAGCTGGTTCCCGATATATCGGGGAGTATCGATAATTCCAACGCCATTCCGTTGGGCTTTTCGAGTCCGGTAATGGTCGTAGACAACAGCGTGTTTATTTTCCCCACTATGGGCAAAGATGCCGACAATAACATAAAGCGCTATACCTACAACCTCTCGGCACAGAAGCTCACCGGTATGGTAAAAATGGACGTGCCGGCAAACACAATGCCTATCAATATTATTAAAGTAACCAATCGGAAAGCCTATGTGCCGTTCTACACTTTGGGCGTGGTGTGGATTGTCGATATCGAGACGATGCAGAAGACGGGCGAGATAGACCTTAAACCTTATTCGCACAAAGACTCAAGCCCCGAGCCTGCTTTCGGTATCGTACGCGACGGACTCTATTACCTGCCACTCGACCAGATTAACGAAAACTTTATGCCTTACGAAGATTATCGTCAGGTAGATGTGGCTGTAATCGATACGAAAACAGACAAGGTACAGAAGATTATATCCGAAAAGACATCGAAGCTCTCTTTCCCGACAAGACCTATGTTGAGGAATATGATTTTCACCGACGAACATAACGATATCTATATTGCCTGCGCAGGCAATTTCGGACTTAACCCGACGTATCTCAATAACGGTTTCGTCTGTATCCCTGCGGGAAGTACCGAATTCGACGTATCGAAATCGTGGGATATAAAGGATAATGTGATAATCGGCACCGACGAAAACTACAAACCCGCCTCGATATTCAACTGCAAATATATAGGCAACGGTAAGGTAGCCGCCTATGTCAATATCATGGAATTGAACGGCAAAAATCCGTATACCTCGAAAAACAGTATGGCTGTAATTATAGATATGAAAGCTAAGACGATTACCAGAGTGAAAGGTGTCCCGTTGAGCGATAGCCATAGCGTGGTAGTGGAATTCTATAAAGGTCAGGTCTTCTTCGGAGCTTACGGCGACAAGCAAGCAGGCTTCTTCACATACAACCCCACTGACAGCGAGGCAAAACACGTATGCACCACAACGGGTAATCCTATCGATCTCAATATTTTCGAATAAAAGGTTATTGGGTGTTTGGGTATTGATATACCGTATATACGCTCATATTGGGCGTATATACAACCCAATACCTCTATGCCGAAAGTTGCATTAGTTTTTGAATAATAAAAGGTTAGATATATGTGCACGAAACAAAAATATAATACCGATGTTCTCCCTCACCGTTCGATACGGTTGTGCGGATAGTTGGCTTTGTCTACAAAGCATTTTATGCGTGAGTTCTTACGAACGGAGCGGTTGGATTGTCTGGACGGAAAAACGTTTCCCCTGCCCCAAAACAACCCCAAAATCGTAGGAGCATCGATACGCTCTGACGAACACACGAGATTATTAAACATAAAATTAAAAGAAGGAGAATACTATGATAAAAACGAATGATTTTACGGATTATTACACGAAGCAACACGCGAATATGATAAAGCAGTTCGAGCAATGGTTTCGGTGTGTACGAAAAAGTGCCGCTCCATACATAACGCTCGAGCAGTCGGAGAGGGTACACGAAATCGCTTTGAAAGAATACGAAACGCTTATCCCCGAAATACCTTATATCGGCGGTAAGAAAGTAGCCGGTACACGTAATCTGGTAGGCAGTGTCATACTGCTTGCATACATCAGAGCGTTCGAAAAAGAAGGGCTCTCGGAGCGAGTCATCGGCGAAATCGTTTATAAAAGTTTCGACGCTTTTTTTGCTCGAATTCCAGCCGTATTCGGCACCCTTGCGGGAAAACTGATGTTCGTGCCGTGGTATGTAAAAAAGCGTAAAAAGACGATGGAACGTGTTGCTGCCTTGCCATATACGGAAGGCTTCGTTTCCAGTTTTGTGCCTTGTGTCGACGGTAGTTTCGTTTTCGGACAGGATGTGTCGGAATGTGCCATTCACAAATTCTACGTAAAGCACGATGCTCGGAAATATGTGCCATATCTTTGTTTGGGCGATTATCCGATGTTTCGCAGACTGAATATAGGATTTTTCAGAACCAAAACGATAGGGCACGGAGATGCCGTATGCGATTTTCGTTTCAAAAAGGGAAAAACCGAAAGCGGCTGGCCTCCCGAGAATCTGGCTGAATGGCAAGGAAGTAGAGAAAACTGAGGTAGCTGTGAGAATGATGGAAAAATGTTGGTTGACAATACCGAACCGTTATCGCAATGTGATTTTACACGAAGATATCGTAATACCGAATCATTTCCACACAGTTACACAAAACATTAAAATAAATAACAAATAAAATTTTATAGATATGAATAGTAAAAAGATTAACGAAAAAGGAAGCATTTACCCGTCGGAATGCACGACCGTGATAGTCGGCAATAAGATGACAGACGATGGTTCGATGATTGTGGCACGGTCTGAGGACTGGAATACTATGTTTGCCAAAAACTTGGAGATTTACGAAGACACTGCCGAAGGTCCCGAGACATTCGTTGCCCGCGACAGCGCCTTCCGCTGCGAGCTGCCACGTGAGGCACTCGGCTATACGGCGTTAGCTCCGTATCATCTGCCGGGACACTGGGGCAGTGCAGGCTTCAACACGGCGGGCGTAGGTATGAGTGCCACTGAGAGTATCTTCAGCAACGAGAAGGCTCTGCAAGCCGACCCTCTTGTCGAGGATGGCATTGCCGAAAACTCGGTATTCAATATCGTGCTGCCGTATGTACGCACGGCACGCGAAGGGGTGCGGCGTCTGGGAGAACTTATCGAACGCCACGGAATAGCCGAAGGATTCGGTATCGGCTTCGTGGACGATAGCGAGATATGGTATCTCGAGACCGCTTGCGGACATCGCTGGCTGGCTTGCCGTATGCCCGAAGACAAGTACTTCGTGACAGGCAATCAGAGTCGTTTCCGAAAGTACGACCCCAATGATACGGAGCACTATATGGCGTCTGCCGACTTGATAGAGTTTGCCCGCGAGCACGGATTGTACGACCCCGCCAAAGGAGAGTTCGACTTCCACGAAGCTTATGCCCGCGACATAGAGCTCGACACCACCTACAACTATCCCCGCGTATGGGGATTACAGGCGATGTTTAGCCCACAGATAAAGAACGACGTGGCACGCAACACATTCCCTGTATTTGCCGAAGCCTCCAAGCCGCTGAACCTCGACGACATACGACGTGCATTCCGTTTCCATTACCAAGGTACCGAGCACGACCCCTATCTGCACCGCAACCCGAAGGAGAAGTACCGCCCTGTATCTATCTTCCGTACCACGCAGACACATATCCTACACGTACGTCCAGAGCTGCCGCAGGCTATCGGGCGTGTCGATTATATGGCTATGGGAATGGCTGTGCTGGGGGTATTCTTGCCACTGTATCAGGGGATAACGTCGTACCCCGAGGCGTACACGAAGGGAACCAACCGTTCGAGTGCAGACTCTGCCTATTGGAAGTTCCGTAAAGTGCAGACATTGGGAATGGTCGATTTTAATCGCTATGCTCCGCTCATTCAGAGCACATACTCGCGTTTCGAAGCTGAGACGGCACAGCGACAATGCGAGATGGAAGAGCAATATTTGCAGATATACAAGGCACAGCCTATACGTGCACGTGAGTTGCTGCAATCGTTCTCCGACAAGATGCTCGAAGCGGCTCTCGACGTAACGGACAAGCTGACCGAGAAGTTGTTTACCTGTCTTGCCGAAGATATTCAGGCAGAATACCGCTTTGCCGGAGCGTGATTTCGTAGCGACCACCTCTTGCGGTGAAAGGTTTTAATTGCAAAGTAAGCAAAGGAATATGCAAAGTACGCAATAAATATGGATAGGATGAAAATAGAAAAATCTTGCAACCACTGCGAAACCCTCTGCATTACTTGCGATAGGAGAAAAAAAATAAAAACACTAACGGGGATTCCGTAGATACGCCCCAATGGGCGTATCTACAACCCAATACTTTAAATTAGATTACATAAAAAAAGAAGAATAATTATGAACCTTGAAGAAATATTGAATCATCGCCGTGCTGTGCGTAAATACAGTACAACAGAGCTTATCGACACCGAAAAGGTTCGTCGATGTCTGGAGCTGGCTCTGCTTGCCCCGACAAGCTCGAATATGCAGCTTTTCGAGATGTATCACATTACCGACGGAGAACTCCTGAAGAGGTTAGCCGTTGCCTCGCTCGACCAGCAGTCGGCAACCACCGCTCAGGAGATGGTTGTCTTCGTGGTACGCCGCGACCTGTATCGGCAGCGGGCAAATACCGCTTTTGCTTTCGAAAAAGGAAATGTCGGTCGCAACAGCCCTCCCGAAAAACAGGCTAAACGTATCCGTATGTGGGATTCTTACTATAAAAAGCTGATACCTTTTCTTTATGCCCGCTGCTTCGGTCTGTTGGGACTGCTCCGAAAACTGTTGGTATCGGTCGCAGGGCTTTTCCGTCCCATCATACGTCAGGTCTCCGAAGGAGATATACGTGTTGTCGCCCATAAGAGTTGTGCCTTAGTGGCTCAAACCTTTATGTTGGCGATGTCGGAGGAGGGCTACGATACCTGTCCGCTGGAAGGGTTCGACAGCCTCCGGGTGAAGCGTATCTTGCGACTTCCCTGTTCGGCGGAAATCAATATGATTGTCTCGTGCGGTATCCGTACGGCAGGCGGCGTATGGGGCGAACGTTTCAGACAACCGTTCGAGACGGTATATAAACGAAATATATAGCAATTCAATAGCATTTATAAATTTAATACATAAAAAATAATATGAACACAACAATCAGAACAATTGCCGCGGCGGTACTCATCACATTGGCAACCGCTGTACAGGCACAGACGGGGCGAGACATCGCCCAGAAGGTAAAAGACCGTCCCGACGGCGACACACGTCGGTCGGAAATGGTAATGAAACTCGTCAACAAGCGAGGCAGCGTACGCGAGCGTAAACTCGTCTCTTACTCTATCGATGTGGGTAAGAACAAAAAAGACCGTAAGTCGATGATGTTTTTCAGCTATCCGGGCGATGTTAAAGGTACGGGCTTCCTTACGTGGGACTACGACCAGGTGGGTAAGGACGACGACAAATGGCTCTATCTGCCGGCGATGAAGAAGACACGACGTATCAGCGGCTCGTCGGCAAAGACCGACTATTTTATGGGTAGCGACTTCACCTACGACGATATGGGCAGCCGCAACGTGGACGAAGACACGCACAAGCTGCTCGGCGAAGAGACCGTCGACGGACACAAGTGCTGGAAGCTCGAGTCGACGCCGAAAGACAGTCGCGACATCTATTCCAAGAAGATAGCGTGGATACGTCAAGACTGCCTTATACCCGTCAAAGTGGAGTATTACGACAAGATGAACAAGTTGCACCGCAGGCTCGAGATATCGGATATACGGCAGGTCGACGGTTTCTGGACAGCTGCCAAGATGCAGATGACCAACGTGCAGACCGAGCACCAGACCATTCTGGAAATCAACAACCCGAAATACAACGTCCCCCTCGACGAAGCGAAATTCAACGTAACGACGCTGGAGAAAGGGAGTTTTTGAGCAGGTATTGGTGTGTTGGGTTTTAGGTATTAGGCTACCCTGCACCCAATCTCCAAAACCTAACACCTAAATTAAGTTATGCGTAAATTCAAAGAGTTACAGATTTGGCAATTAGGAATAGAAATAACCAAAGCCATTTATAAGATAGCAGAGAAATTGCCGAAAGAAGAGCGGTTCGGCATATGCAGTCAGATGACACGTGCTGCAGTTTCTATTCCAACTAATATTGCAGAAGGCAGCAGTCGGCAAAGCGATGTCGATTTCAGGCGTTTTCTGGAATAGCCTTGGGCTCGCTGTACGAACTGGAAAAACAATTAATTGTGCTTAAAGAACTATCTATAATAGATAACAAAGAATTGGATACTATCTTTGAGATAATAGAACAGGAAAGCAAGATGATAAACCGCTTTATGTCGAAGGTAAAAACCTTTTCCAATTCTCCAACACCTAAAACCCAACACCTAACACCTAAAACCCAACCAAAATGAAACATCATACAATCATCCTTCTGTTTGCCCTATTATATGCGGCAATATCGACACACGCACAGACCGACGAAGAAAGTATCTGGCGTA
>ERZ772960.849-NODE-849-length-25519-cov-7.580467_pt1 | contig 25519 bp, 24 predicted proteins | sample MGYA00580678_ERZ772960 | MGnify/ENA primary metagenome ERZ772960 (study PRJEB29015, sample SAMEA2737930) | human oral metagenome | biome: human oral; feature: human-associated habitat; material: dental | place: China | collected 2059 ... | reverse complement strand
GGCCTTATATCCTTCTGCAGCAGTTTTAATCTTGTTAAAATCCAAACTCATGCTTCCTCCTCTATCGTTTTTCAAGTATACCGCTTGATACGATATTGATTACAACCCAGCTCCTATAAAAATACGTAAAAATATATCCGGATGAAGGAACCTTAGGTTAATTTAATTATAGAAGCGAAAAATTCTTATGTCAAGCATAATCTTCTAAAGTTTTTTTAGCTATACTAATTATTTTTTAGCTTTGTTTACAGGGATGTTCAGCACGCAGAACGGCTGTCTCTACGGCACCGCAGTAATTTAAAGGCGGTAACGTCCGTATGTAAGATTCGGCATCGGAACGGTTGCTGCAACCCTTACAGGCTTTTTGTATTTGCTTACCGTTTTGCATGTAATAGTAATACCATTTGTAGACTTTCTTACCGTTTTTGATTTGCGGCTTTTTAAAGACATGATAATCCATATATAAACTCCCGACTTGACCTGTTAAAAATCAATTAAAAGCAATGATTTGATAAGTCTATATACAGCAAGGAAGGGAACTATGGGCGCTGACGGGATCGAACCGCCGACATTTTGGGTGTAAACCAAACGCTCGTACCAGCTGAGCTAAGCGCCCTAATGACAGAAAGGACTATATATAAACCTGATAAAAATGTCAACAGGGTTGTTTCATTTATCGACAATAAACAACCCCGGCGTGAGCGTCGGGGCGTTAAATCCTCCACACGAATAAAGTGAAAAGGTGAGCACACCGGGATAGTCAAAAAACGTCTGACGCATTTGTCCTGATTCAGCCCCTCGGTAACCTGTACTTATATGACATGTTTTACTATTATTATGCAAACGGCTTATACCTTACATAAGCCGAGCAACGTCTGTCTTATCCCATATTGGAGGGAAGCATGAAGCAGAAACTCATCATACTTGCGCTGTCGATCCTACTTACGTTCAATGGTTTTGGAGAAGAAACACAAATCCCCGATAAAATTATCGATGTAGAAACTGCCGTACAATCAGCCTTACAGACTCACCTTTCGGTTAAGCAAAGCAGAATACAGCTGGAGCAAGCTAAAAGAAAGTATGATCATTCGTGGAATAACTTTTTGCCGTCCCTTTCGGCGAATGTAAACGGCGCGGCAAACGGCGGCTCGACCTCTACGGCAGCCAATGCGCTTACTTTTTCTACCGGAATTAATGCCAATTTGAATATAAGCCTTGGCGTCGGTAAAAAGATTGCCGCTTTAAAGGCTGACTATGAAAGCGGGCAAAAAAATTATGAAGATGCCGTCCGCGAAATTGAAACGGAAATCCGCAAAAGCTTTTATTCGCTGTTATATATGCAGGGACAGGTAGAAATCAGTAAGGCATCGGTAAGTGCTAATGAAGCTCAATATAATCAAACGAAGATTAAAAAAAGCCAAGGCCTTGTTACAGAGCTTGATTTACTGACCAGTCAGGTAAATTATGAATCGGCAAAAATCAATCTACGGAATACCGAAAAGTCATATTTTAATGCAACGTTTAAATTCTTAAATGAAATAGGAATCAACGTGGAGCCGGGACAGCGCGTTTCTTTTGAGGGAAGCCTTGATGATTATGTAAATGCCAACGATTTTGAGCTTTCGCAAGGAAACTTGGATGAATTAATAGAAAACAGTCCCGCTATCCGCACTATAAAGAGTACCTTAAGTAAAAATAGTATATCCCGTTCTCAACTTGCTCTATCGGCATATCTTCCCAATATAATGCTCAGCGCCAATATCAATCCTTATTCGTATTCCTATAGTTTGCCTAATAAAATAGGAATTACAAGAGACAGCTGGTCTGTTTCTGCAGGTCTCTCGTTTGCATTGGATAATTATATTCCGGGGTCTGCCGTGCGGGACAATATTGCAGATATGGACGATTCAATTAAAACGCTCGAAATGCAGCTTGATAAAAAAAGACAGCAGATAAAAACAAATATCATCGAAATACTGAACGAAATTGAGATTGCGAAGGAAGGTTTGGAAAATTGCCGTTTAAATATTGATTTGGCAAAGAAGAGTTACGAAATGGCGGAAGTTGCCTATAAAAACGGAACGAAAGATTTGAATAGCTTGCAATCTATTCACAATGCCTATAGCAATGCCGAACTTCAATATCGGAGCCAGCAACTGTCGCTGATAAACAGCAGATTAACGCTTAAAAGTCTTATCGGCAAATAAATCGGACAAACGCCTCTTAATACTGAGGCAAAGGAAGCTCTCTAAAGAACTTCTGTAATCTATTCGGAAATGACGGAGAAGAACATGAAATTAAACAAAATTACGCGGCGGATTATATTGGTAGCGGTTGTTATTGCGATTATTGTGATAATTGCAATATTGCCCAAAAACAAAGGTAGTATGTCCGGCGGAAACGGCGGGATGCCCGGAGGCAATATGCAGGGCGGTGATGCTGCCGAAACCGTATATTCCGTAACAACACAAGTGTTGGCAAAAACGGATTTGCAGGAGTATTTAACCATGAACGGAAATGTCCAAGCTAACAGTACTATTTCCGTTTATCCCGGAATTGGCGGAAAAATTACCAGAGTTTATGTAACGCTCGGCTCTGTGGTAAGACGGGGAGATAAGCTTGCAGAAATCGACCCTTCGACCCCCGGAACGTATTATGAAATAAGCCCCGTGTATGCACCGATTTCAGGTACAATTACGGCGCTGCCGTTAACGGTAGGAACCTCCGTCAACACAAACACCGCTGTAGCTCAGATTGGAAATATCCGTGAGCTGCAGATTAAAGCGATGGTACCGGAACGGGATATTTCGGTTCTAAAAACCGATTTGAAAGCTCAAGTTTCTCTTGTCGCATATAAAAATCAAACCTTTGATGCCCATGTCATCAGAGTTTCACCTATTGTTGATGAAGTTTCGCGAACCAAAGAAATATATCTGGCATTCGATACCATCGATCCGAAAATAAATGCCGGAATGTATGCAAAAATTAAGCTTTTGACCGTACTTCATAAAGATGCGCTCTGCCTTCCTATCGATGCAATTCAAACGCTGGACGGTACAAATTTTGTGTACGTAGTTCAATCCGATTCAACGGTAACAGTACGCAATGTTGACATCGGCGTAAATGTGGACGGTATTGTTGAAATTGTAAACGGGCTTTCCGTAGGTGATAAAATAGTTGTAGACGGAACACAAAACTTGAGCGAAGGTGCGCACATAAAAGAAACGGCCGCAACAGATACGGCAAGCGCTTTATAGGAGTACGTATGAGCATATCGAAGAAAATACTCGAACATCCGGTATTAATGCTTTGTACTTTCGTCTTGATTGCGATTGTATCAGCGTTTACGCTGGGGAACATAAATATCGCTTTAATGCCGGATATGGATATACCGGTAGCCATGGTCAGTACCTCATATCCCAATGCCGGTCCTGAAACGGTTGAAAAATCGGTTACGCAAGTATTAGAGAGAAGCCTTATCAGCGTAACGAATCTCAAGAAGATGACTTCGACTTCATCGGAAGGAATGTCTTCAATCTCGCTTCAATTCAATTACGGTACGGATATGGATGTTGCGGTAAATGAGTTACGGGATAAGATTGATAGAGTAAAGCAAGCGTTGCCGACTAACGCAAGTACACCTTCTATTTTTCAATTTGATATGTCTTCCATGCCTATTATCACGCTTGCCGTTAATGGAAACCGTTCGGAAGAGTCGCTAAAAAAAATAGCCGATGAACAAATCTCCAGTCTATTAGAGCAAGCGGACGGTGTTGCTCAGGCTTCCGTCCGAGGCGGGCGCAGTGCAATCGTAAGAATTGAACTTGATCAGAATCGGCTGGAAGCATACGGCCTTACGCTTTCTTCTATTGCGAGGAGCCTTTCTTCTCAGAATATAGAAGTTGGCGGCGGAAATGTAAGTGAAGGAACAAAAAGATATACGGTTCGCACCACCGGAGAGTTTGAATCAATCGATGAAATCAATCAAAGTGTTGTCGGAACATATAACGGGTATGATGTAAAACTTGAAGATATAGGGACAGCCTTTATGGGGTACTCCGATGTAACAAGTAAAATTTACATAAACGGAAAACCCGGTGTGTATGTTTCGGTGCAAAAACAGAGCGGTTCAAATACGGTTAATGTTGCAAAAGCGGTAAAAGAAAAAATTAAAGAAATTCAAAAAACACTGCCTGCAGATATCAAAATAGAAATCATCAGCGATGATTCTACAATGGTAAGCGATACGCTGACCGAGCTTATCAAATCGATTGTACAGGGGTTTATTCTTTCGGTGTTAGTTTTGTTCATATTCCTACGCAGCGGAAAGAGTACCTTTATTATGGCTATTTCCATTCCATTCTGTATCTTAGTTACGATTACCATTATGTCGTTTGCCGGAATAACCATGAATATGATAACTATGACGGGTCTCATTTTGGGGCTCGGTATGGTTGTCGATGCTTCCGTTGTCGTATTGGAAAATATTTATGTTTACCGCAATCGCGGAACGCAGGCTTTGACTTCAGCAGTAATCGGTACTCAAGAAGTTATGACTTCCGTAGCGGCCGGCAACCTTACGACTATTTGTGTATTTATTCCCTTTTTCGTATTTAAAAATAGACTTGAAATGCTTGGGCAGATGTTCAGCAGCTTGATGTCCGTTATTTTAATAGCGATCCTTTCATCGCTTTTTGTTGCGATATTCTTGGTACCTGTCTTGGCAGGAAAGTTTTTACCGGTCAATAACAGAAAAGAACATCCCATTAAAAATAAATTTCTTGCAAAATGCGATAAAGGTATTGAAAAGGCGCTCGATTGGGTAACCTCTCGGTATCAAAAAGGTTTGCATTTTGTTCTGCGTCACCGCTTTGCAGCGATGGTAATTGCTGTCGGAATTTTTGTAGCATCACTCGTATTAATAGGCCGGCTGAACATAAGTTTTATGTCCAATTTTAATGATTCCTCGGTCTCCTTAAATGTTACCTTACCCTTGGGTTCAAAACTTGAAGAAACGCAGTCCATCCTCGATGACTTTTATCAGTTTGCGCAGGATGAAATTAAGGGATATGATAATATCGTTGTCAGTATCGGGTCCGGCGGCGGAATGTCCATGTCGGATACATCGTATAAAGGCTCCTTAACCGTGTATTTACCTGATGCTTCCAAGCAGATTGATAATGCCGAAACGGTAAAAGAGAAACTCAGAAGTCATTTTGATTTTTATCCTGCAGCAACGTTTACCTTTAACGAAGGTATGATGCAGCAAATGAGCGGCAACGACATCGATATTGTTTTCCGTTCAAATGATTTGGATGCAAGCGTTGCCCTTGCAAAGGAAATTCAAGCGCTTATAAAAGAGCAGCTTCCTGCGGTTACCGAACCTCAGATTGATATGCAAGACGGATTACCGCAAGTAGAAATTAAAGTTGACCGAGAACGGGCATATAGTTTCGGCATTTCCATCATGTCGATCGCAAATGAAATTAACTATTGCATCAACGGGATGACGGCTACAACCTATCATAAAAACGGCGATAGCTATGATGTTGTTGTTTTGCTTAGGAATGAGGATAGAGATGAAATTCCCGATTTGGAAAAGATTTATGTTGCAGGGCGATCCGGTCTTTATTCCGTAGCAAACTTTGCGGAAATTATTCGCGGTACGGGACCTGTTTCCATCAATCGGGAAAACCAATCGCGCATTATTCATCTTACTGCAGGTATTAAAGATGCAAGCAGCAGCGCACAAGAGATAGAAAATCAAATAAAGCAAATTATAAGCGATAATCTGGTAATTCCGGACAATGTAACGCTTACGTATGAAGGTTCATGGAAAAACACAATGGAGACTGCAAATGTTTTTATGTTAATTATTGTATTGGCGATTATCCTCGTATTCGGTGTTATGGCAGGAACTTATGAAGATTTTAAAAATCCTTTTATCAACCTCTTTACGATGCCGTTCCTTGTTGTCGGTGTTGTTCTTATTCATTTGGTAACGGGGCAGGCCTTCAGTATGGTGTCGTTAATCGGCGTTGTTATGCTTATCGGGATTGTTGTAAATAACGGTATTATCTTAGTAGATCAGACAAATCTATTAGTGCGGCGGGGACGCCCTGTACTGCAAGCATGTGAGGAAGCAGGTACCAGCCGGTTGCGTCCCGTTTTGATGACAACGCTGACTACCATTTTGGGAATGATACCTATGGCGTTTTTTGGAGGAGACAGCGCAAGCGTAACGCAGCCGATCGGTTTGTGTATAATCGGCGGTTTGTTTTCCAGTACCTTAGTAACCCTATTTATTATTCCGGTTATTTATTCTTTATTTAATAGCAAGGCAAATGCCAAAGCAGTAATCCCTCTTCCTCCGGAGCTTGCAGCAATGAGGGCTGAATATTTTGCAGCAGAAGGACAAGGAGAAGTGTAAAATACAAGCCGCACAAATAGCACGGCTTGTATTTACTCACGTTTGCTCAAGCGCAAACGTGTATATCTACTGCACGTTCTCACTTCGTTGCGAACGTGCATAAAAAGTCAATCGAAAGTTGATACTTTCTTCTTGACTTTTTATGGGAGAAAATAACAATGATTAGAATTGAGATAATCGCTAACCAATCCGTTTATCCGGAACTCGTTGCAAACCTTGAAGCTTGTTTGCCGGATTTCTTATATACGTCCATTCCTTTGGCTTACGGCAGAGGACGGGATACTTATAAACTGGGAGATAGTACGTGGCCGGAGACTAACTTTGTCTTAATTGCGTATGCAGACGATAAGGTTGAACAGAAGGTTGCGCAAATTGTTCGGTATATAAAGCTAAAGTTTCCGACCGACGGTATCAAATTGTTTGTAATGCATGATAAAAATGCATAAAGACATCTGCAAATAATCACTGATAAACCTCTTGAAGCTTGATAGAGCTTTGAGAGGTTTATCTTACCACGAGCCGGAGGAGCCGCCGCCCCCAAAGCTGCCGCCGCCTCCGCTAAAACCTCCTCCGCCGAAGCTCCCTCCGCTGAAACCGTCTCCGAAACGTCCGCCGCCGCGGCTCGAGTAACCGCCTCTCCGCCCTGACGAAAGGAATAACAGTGGCCAGAGTAAACCGCCGGGCATAAAGCGGGAACCGAACAGAAAGATGATAACAAGAAAAATAATGAGAGGCAGCGGGATGGAATTCTTCTCCTGATCGTCCGATTTTTTTACGGACTCGCTGATAAGGCTTTCATCTTGGAGTGCCAACCCTGCAAGGTTTTTTACCCCCATCAGAACGCCCTTCCCGTATTCTTGTTTTTTAAATTGAGGCGCAATTACCGAGCGGATAATCCTACTACTTTGAGCATCGGTGATACGGTCTTCGAGGCCGTATCCAACCTCGATGCGCAGCTTTCGGTCTTGAGCGGCAATTACCAAAATAATACCGCTGTCTTTGCCTTTTTGCCCGATCTGCCATTTTTCCGCAACACGGATGGAATAATCTTCAAGGCTTTCACCTTCCAAGGAGGGAATGGTCAATACCGCTATTTGCAAGTCGCTGTTACGGTCAATAGTGTACAGATACGTATTTAATTCCTGAGTTTCACTCTCGGTGAACATTCGTGCATAGTCATTAACGGGGCCGTTAAGCGGCGGAACGTCGAGTGCAAAAAGAAAAGCGCTGTGGAGGCAAATATATACAATTACAATAAATCTAACCGGATGGTGAGAAAATTTCATAGACACTCCCTAAAGTTTTATGATGCGGCGGAAGAAATACGCATGATACAACGCTTGATCATCGCAAAAGGGAACCCCTTGCGTTGAAGTGCGCTATAAAGTTTTTGTTCGGTGTAGCCTTTGCGGATAAGACTGCGGGCAGCCCCTTCGCATATATCCGCTTCATCAACTTCTGAAAAAAAATTACTCAACGCCTGCTTTGCCGTATCTGCAGCAATTCCACGTTTACGCAGCTCGGAAAAAAGGCGGGTATACCCTTCTTTTTTTGAGAGGCTTCGTGTATGTAAATACGCCGCGGCAAAGCGGGAATCGTCAAGCACGCCTCCGGCTGATAAATAATCCAATGCCGGCTGATACTCGTTTTTCACGTAGCCTTTTTTCTGCAGTTTGACAGTCAGTTGATATGCGGAATGTTCCGCACGGTTTAGATAAGCGGCAGCTTGCTTTTCAGCTAAGAAACGCCGGCCTGCCTGATAGAGATCTTCTGTTTGGGATTCTGTAAGAGGTAGCGGAAGAATATCCACCGCAAGCGGCTCATCGAAGTAACAGAGCCGGCTTACGATAGATACATCCCCGGCCAATACCATTTTAACGGTATCCGGAGATGTATGTTCCGCAGCAATAATAGTAGGATTAACGCTTGCTGAACTGGAAGCGTCGGCGGGCACCGCGTTGGCCATATTTTTTACGTTCGACCATTCTTGAATCGCGAGTTAATAAGCCATTCGCTTTAAGCGAGCTGTGGTTAGAGGCATCTACCTGTGCAAGTGCACGGGCAATACCGTGCGAACAAGCACCTGCCTGTCCGTTTAAACCGCCGCCATATACGGTAATAATGATATCATAGCGGGTATCACTGCCGGTAACAAACAAAGGCCGTTTTGCCATTTGAACCTGCTCGGGAGTGGCAAAGTAATCGTCCATGTTCTTATTATTGACGGTTACCGAACCTTTCCCTTCGCGGATATAAACCCGTGCCACCGAGGTTTTTCTTCGTCCTGTTCCTATTCCGATATTTTTCACAACCATTTCTCCTAAAATTATAACGCTACCGCAACAGGATTTTGTGCCGCATGCGGATGTTCGCTACCTGCATAAATTTTCACATTTTTAAGCAGTTTACGCCCGAGCGGGCCTTTGGGCAGCATACCTTTTACCGCGATATACAGCGGTTCGGTCGGCTTTTTCCCGATAAGGGTGTTAAAATTGACGGACTTGAGGCCTCCGGGGAAACCTGTGTGATGGTGATACATCTTATCTTTGTCTTTATTCCCCGTAACGGCAACCTTATCGGCATTGATAACGATAATATAATCACCGGCTTCCTGATGAGGTGCGTAGAGAGCCTTGTGCTTTCCTCGAGCCATTGCAGCAACTTTTACAGCAACCCGCCCAAGCGGCTTTCCTGCAGCGTCGATAACATACCAGCTCCGCGGTATTTCACGCTCTTTATAAAAAATTGTCTTCATCTTTTGTGTACCTTATATATTTTTATTGCAGATAATGTGGGTAAAGCACTATATCAAAAAAACAGCTATGCAGTCAACCCGCGGAACTTTATTCGTTTTTATTTTCTCCTACTTTCATCGCCGCTTCTTCTTTTCTTGCATCTTGCTTGTCTTTAATGTCCGCAATACCGATGAATACGGCAATTAATCCTACAAAGGCTGTAAAAATCGGTAAGCCGCCGCGCAAAAAGAGCAGAATATCTTTTCCCCAGCCGAGTCCGAAACCGGCAGTTTCCGGCGGAAGCGCTGCAAAAACCGTAAAGAGAATCATTGCTGCCCCAATAATAAGCGCAATCATACCAACCTCCTAATTAGAAGATGACCCGTACACGATTCGAACGTGCGACCTGCTGCTTAGGAGGCAACCGCTCTATCCACCTGAGCTAACGGATCAAAAGATTATGCTGCCTATATCGGCATATCAGCTATGCTTCTTAAACAGCCTGTATCTTAGTGAGTATAAAAAAAAAAACGGCCTTTTACAAGCCCTCTTGCGGTCATTCCATACGCTATTATAGACTCTTAGCTTTGAGCAGCGGCTTCAATTTCACCGTCGGCGAGCCTAATGCGGAGTTCGCGGGCAGCTACCGCATCCTGCGCACGGCGAAGTACGAGCCCTGTCTGCCGGTTGTACACGATAGAATACCCTCTGTTGAGAATTTCCTGCGGGTTTGCACCTTCAATGGTTCGGGTCAGTAAGGCGAGCCGGTGTTTTGTGTCGGTCAGTCGCGCCTGCATTGTGTACAGCAGATTTTCTTTTGCATCGTCAAGGCGCATTAAAAGCGGCTGCTCAATGCGGCGGAGTTTCATCTCAAGCGACTCCGGTGTAAAACCTTTAATCGTAAGTCGGATCCTTTCCACTGCGCGGCCGATACTGTGCAGCATATCGGATTGTATTTGAGTAATGGTCCCGGTAATTTCGTCTAAGACCGGTACGGCAAGTTCGGCGGCGGCAGACGGCGTAGGCGCACGTACATCCGCAGCAAAGTCGGTGAGCGCCCAGTCGATTTCGTGTCCGACTGCGCTGATAACCGGAATGTCCGAAGCGGCAACGGCGCGGACAACTGCCTCATCGGAGAAGGGGAGCAGGTCTTCCAAAGAGCCGCCGCCTCTTCCGATAATGATAAGCTCCCCGAGCTTATACCGATTGGCGGTTTCCAGCTGTCGTGCCAGCACAGGCGCCGCCTCCGCTCCCTGCACGGGAGCGGGAAGCACGGTAACACTTACCGTGCGGTTCCTGCGCGAAAGTACCGTGAGGATATCGCGCAGGGCGGCGCCCGTTGGGCTGGTAATCACGGCAATACGGAGCGGGAAAAACGGCAGCGGGCGCTTTCTGTTTTGGTCGAAAAGGCCTTCCCGCGCAAGTTTCTGCTTCCGCTCTTCCAGCATTTTCAAGATAGCGCCTTCTCCGGCAAGCTCCATCGTTTCAACAATTATCTGATATGAACCTCGCTGCTCATATACCGACAGCGAACCTGATACCACAACCTTGAGTCCGTCTTTCGGCTCAAAACCGAGCGTCCATGTTCGGCCTTTAAACATAACCGCTTGCAGTGCGGCTTTTTCATCTTTTAGGGTAAAATAGAGGTGCCCGGTGCTTGAAGGGCGGCAGTTGGAAATCTCCCCCGCGATGCGGAGGGAGGTAAAATTTTGCTCAAAAAGCGACTTGATAATGCCGGTAATCTCTTGTATCGAATATACGTGATCCATACCGGCATCATATCATAATACTATAAAAAATCTACGCTGTAAAAATCTACTTAAACAACGAACGGGGAACAACAATTTCCGGCATACCGGAAGCATACGGCCCGACTTGATATTGACTGAAGATAATACGGACGGAATTTTTTTCAAGCTTAAAGATTGCAAAATTTTCTTTTGTCGGTTCAGTGCCTTTGTTAATCCAATCCTCGTCGGAGGAAAATTTCTGTTTTTTAACTTGAGCATTCAGCTGTTTACGCGCCTCGGTTGAAAGAGTTGCCAGCCAATCTTTCCGAGCCGGTTGCACCGCTTCTTCCAATGAGAGGAGTTTCTTGGTCTGCTTGCTGTAAGTTATCGGGATAAGGGTGGTGCTTCCATGCGCCCCGCCGGTAAATTGATAGACAGTCAATAGAAAACTGATATGATTGGTATCCTCGTATACCGAGCTGCTGTCGATATCGAATTCAAAGGCTTGGGGATAGGCGGGCGCTTCTGCAGAAAAGAATTCGCTATTAAAGGCTTCAAAATTCTTTTGCACGATGTCCGAAACTTGCGCGTTTAGGAGCGGCTCTTTTTCAAAAACGGGATAGTCGATGTCGGCCTCATAGCTTATTCCCTTTTTCTTGTTTTTATCTTTATCCTTTGCATAGACCGAGAGCGGCAGGCAGCACAGCATTAAAATAAAACCGAATGTTGCACTTATACGTAAAGTGCGTTGAAAATTCTTCATATTATTCTCCTGTAAAAATATTTAGTCGTGTGTACCGATAATTGATAAAACATCTGCAAAGTCTGAAAGGTTACCATAAAAGGCGATCTTGTGCTCTGCTGATATTTAGAATAAACTACCGCCATGGCAGGAAATACATTCGGAACAATCTTTACAGTTACTACCTTTGGCGAAAGCCACGGAGCCGCAATCGGCGTTGTCGTTGACGGGTGCCCCGCCGGTATTCCGCTGGAGCTTGAAGATTTTACCGCTGCGTTTAATACGGCACGGCCTTCGGGTACTTTTGAAACCGCGCGGCGGGAACCGAATATACCCGAAATCCTTTCCGGCGTATTTGAAGGCAAAACCCTCGGAACGCCGATTGCGGTGCTTTTGCGCAACACCGATGCGTGTCCGCATGACTACGAAGCACTAAAAGACATATACCGTCCCGGTCATGCGGATTTTGCCTACGAGGCAAAATACCGCCGCCGCGACTGGCGCGGCGGCGGACGCGCATCGGGGCGTGAAGCCGCTGCACGGATTGCCGCCGGTGTTATCGCAAAAAAAGTGCTGGCACATTGTTCGATACCGTATTCTGCGCAGTATCCTGTGTGCAAGACTGGCGGTAAACCGCTGGACGGCAGCACATCCGCTGACGGAGAAAACCGCCCGCAGCATGGCTCCAGCCTCCCGATCACTATCCAAACCTCAGCAATAGAAATTGCAGGCATCCCCTGTAACCCAATCTCTGCAGCCGATGAACTTCCCCCGGAATTGAGCAGTAAACTTACTGCAATCAAGCAGGCGGGCGATTCCGCCGGTGCTATTGTGCAGTGTACGGTACGGAATGTTCCTGCCGGTCTCGGTGAACCGGTCTTTGATAAGCTCGAAGCGGAGCTCGCAAAGGCGGTGCTGTCCATCGGCAGCGTTAAGGGCATTGCATTCGGTGCAGGCTTTCAGCTGGCACGTATGTCCGGTTCGGAAGCAAACGCTCTCGATAAAAATCATCACGGGGGAATTGCCGGCGGCATCTCCGACGGAAAGAATATCGTGTTTCAGGCAGTCATAAAGCCGGTGCCTTCAATCGCTCAAGAACAGATAATGGAAACCGCAAGCGGCGAACGCATAAGTCATGCGATTACAGGGCGGCATGATGTCTGTCTCTACCGGCGGGTTATGCCGGTTATCGACGCGATGGTTGCCATTGTGCTTGCGGATATGATGCTTCGGCAGGGCGCAGCGCAAATCTTAAAAGTTTAATTAAATCGACATCGGATTGTAGCAACATTGAATTGTAGTATTGTAGTAAATAATGAGAAAGATAAAATGGACGATACTGGGTTTGAACCAGTGACTTCTACCGTGTGAAGGTAGCACTCTACCACTGAGTTAATCGTCCGTTTTTAAACAACGGAACGAATGTAGCATATTCGCAGGGTTTAGACAAGCGGGCATTTTGTCATTTATCGCGTCAAATTTCAAAGCGGCGTTTTTTTAAACCTTCATGCCTGCTCGTGCAACTCCTTCGATAAACTGCTTTTGGAAAATAAAGAAAAGAAGTATCATTGGCAATACGACCATTACGGCTCCTGCCATTTGCTCCGGCAGATCATTAATATAGCGTCCCTGCAATGTTGCAAGCGCGGGTCCCAAAATCATTTTTTCAGGTTTTGCATTGACAATGAGTGGCCACATAAAATCATTCCACGCAAATTTTGCAGTAAAAATACTCAAGGCGGCAATACCCGACGTTACAAGTGGCATCAACACGGAAGTATAAATGCGAACGGGAGAACAACCGTCGATAATAGCGGCCTCTTCAAGTTCCAAAGGCAGCGCTAAAAAGAATTGACGCAATAAAAAAGTTCCGAATGCGCTGAATAGGTTCGGCATAAAAAGTGCTGGAATTGTTTCCAACAGCCCCAGTTTTAAGATAATCATGTATTGCGGTATTAAAAAGATTTGCCCCGGCACCATCAAAACGGATAGCATTATCACAAATAAGATATTTCGTCCCGGAAAATGCAGCCGGGCAAAGGCATAACCGGCCATAGAACAGAAAAGTATCTGTGCGCATACGGTTACTGCTGTCGAAAAGACAGTGTTGAAATAAATACGGCCGAACGGTAAAGATGCTATGACAGAGGCATAACGGGTAAATTGAAAACTCGAAGGAAAAAATACCGGCGGTATTTTCACTGCCTCACCGGTTGTTTTAAAAGATGTTAAAATCATCCACAAAAAGGGCGTTATAACTACCGCGATACCCAACAGTAATATAAAATGAACAAGGCCTTTTTTCATGTATCATTTTTCTCCCTTCTTATTCATAATTAACCCATCTTTTTTGAAATCTCAATTGCAAAACGGTAATAAACAAGATAATTAAAAAAATAAATATCGAAATTGTTGCTGCATAGCCTTTTTGTCCGTACTCAAAGGCATACCGATAAAACATCATCACCAACGATTGTGTTGATTCCAAAGCGATATTGGTTTTACCGATCATCATATAAATACTATCAAATACTTGAAAGCCGCTAATCATAGCGGTAATCATCACAAAGAATAAGGTCGGCGTTAAGAGCGGCAAAGTAATTTTAAAAAATTGCGTTAGAACTCCTGCCCCGTCAATACGGGCGGCTTCGTAGTAATTTGGTGAAATACTTTGCAGCCCTGCAAGCAAAATAATCATATTATAACCGGCGCTGCTCCAAATACCGACAACAGCGACCATATAAATTGCCGTAGACGGATTGGAAAGCCAGTTCCTCGCAGGCAGATTTACGAATGCAAGTATTTGATTTAAAAGCCCGTACTGCCCATTGAAAATCCACTTCCAGATAACGGCAACGGCGACCGGCATGGTAACCGCCGGTAAGAAGTAAAGCGTCCGATAGATTGATTTGCCTTTTATGTTCGTATTCAGCAGTTCCGCTAATATTGTTGAAATAATGATACCGATCGGTACTGAAATAATAACATACAGGAATGTATTGTACGCCGTTTGCCGAAATTCTCTATCGTGTATGATATGCTTATAATTTTCCATACCGACAAATTTTGCAATATTAAAATTATTGATGCTGTAAAAACTATTTAAAAAATTCCGTATAAACGGATAAATATAAAAGATTATTAATCCTATAAACACCGGCGCTATAAAAAGATAGCCGTAAATCCATTGTTGTCTTTTCCGTGCGTTCATATTTGTACATCCCATTTAACCGATAGGAAGAGCCGGATTTCCGCCCTGTTTGCAGAATTCTCCGGCTCTTTTTCCGCCTATTTGCTCAGCAGTTGATTTGCTTCCGCAGCGAGTTCCCTACAAGCGGCTTCGACACTCATCTGCCCCGCATACGCTTGCTTGAGCCATTTATCTTCCGCATGGAACAGTTGCGGCGAAACATAGCATGCCGGTAACGGAGTCGCTAAATCAGCCTGATTGGTATAAGCTTTTAAGTTAAGCGAAGGTACCGAGTCGGAAAAATAATGCTGCGCATCCTTCCGTGCCGAAATAACGACACCCGTTTCTCCCTGTATCCGCATTGCTTCGCTGCTGCCGAGCCATAGTGCAAATTCAGTTGCCGCCGCCGGATTCTTAGACTTTGCATAAACCGTATAAGCAAGTCCGTTGATAACATTTGCCTTTTTCTTATATGCCGGCGCTTCAACTAAATCGATTTTATCTTTGATAATATCATTTTGTAGGTATTCAGGCGTCATATATGAACCTGCCCATAGCATTGCAATTCTGCCCGATTCAAACAGTGCATCGGCGCTAACATCGGTCATATCGGCATAACTCGGTGATACTCCGGCTTTGATAAGGTCAACCCATATTTGGATACCTTCGATCGTTTTAGGGTCATCATAACCGGATTTTGTTTTATCGGTATTTAAAATATATCCGTCTGCTCCGAAAACTGTGTTGTAATAGCATGTTTGAAAATCCAATGGTGCGGCGATACCGTATATATTCTTCGCAGGGTCGGTCAGTTTGAGCGCCGTTTCTTTCATATCTTCCCATGTCCAATTATCGTTAGGATAGGGGACTTTTGCCGCATCAAATATTTCTTTATTGAACCAAAGCGCGTTGGTATCAAAGTCTTTCGGTACTCCGAAGGTCTTTCCGTTAAAGGTATAAAAGTTCAGTAAGGATTGTGGAAAATTTTCTCCGGTAATACCGTTTTTTTTCAGCTCTTCAGTTAAATCGATCAACAAAGAAGCTTCTACATATTTTTCGACATTAAGCCCATTCATCCAAAATACGTCCGGTGCTGTTCCTCCGAGTGCACTTGCTTCCAGTTTTGTCCAATATTCTTTGTAAGGTGTGAGCTGTATGGTTACAGTAACATTAGGATGCTGTTCGTGATAAAGATCGGCAAGTTTCTGAATAGCCGGCTCTTGTTTTTTGTCCCAGATACCTAATGTAAGGTTCACATCCTGCGCGGAACCTGCATCTGCCGCTTCACTCTTCTTTGTACATGCACTACAGAGTATTGCTGTAAGTGCAAAACCGACGGCAATGGCCGTCCACATCTTCTTTTTCATAGTACCCTCCTATAAGAACTTTTTGCAGCAAATATCAATTTCTGCAAAAGTTTTTAGCTGTGGGGATGTCTCAAAAGTTGGTTACTTTTTCGACATCCCCGCGAGTTTAAAATTAAGTCTTTATACAGTAATGACTTAATTTTAAACATCGCATCTAAATCTAAGGAAACTGTCCAAAAACTGAAGTTTTTGGACAGCCCCATGCCAATAAGCAAGTCTGCAGTGCAAACTTGAGATAAAAAGCAACGAGGTTATTTCAGACGCTGCGTTTTATCATTCCTCCTCGTATCGGACATCTTTAAAAACTCAATCCGCTTTTTAGAGATGTCCTTATATTTCAATAACTTTTCCATTAGCCAAACGCGAAGTTTCCGCCGCTAAGGCAATAAGATGACTGCCTACCGATACTTCCAAAGAACTAAGGCGGATGCTTTTCCGTTCGGGATTAAGGAAGTAGTCAACAGCTTCCCAAACCAATCCGCCGTCTCCTCCATCATGTCCCGAATGAGCTTTCTGTTCCGCAATTTTCGCTTGGTAGGCTTCTTGCCCGAATGGAAGAACGGTAATACTATTGTTTTCCGTATCGGCAATAATACAGCCGCTTGTTCCCATAATCTTTGTTACCCGCGTTACTTTCGGGGAAAATGCCGACATCGTAAAGTTAATCAATACGTTACCGGTGAGTTCGACATTGACTACTTGATGATCGACAACTGTGTTGTCGCACCGAAATACGCAGCGGCCGTACGGTCCTGTTTTGAGATTATCGCGTAACTTTTGCTCGGTAGGATTAAATGCCACGATATCGTTCGGCCAACCGCGGTTCCCCTGTAAGAAACCGGTTTTGGGATTAGTAAGATATATCTTTTCCGCATCAAAAAGACAAGTGTCTTTTGCCTTGCAGCCGCCAAAACAATAGTCTGTCGCTCCAGTAGGTGCATTGCTTGTTGTAAAATATGTCAGCGCCCCAAATGAACTGACCCTCAGAGGAGCTTTCCCTGTCAGCCAAAGGAAAATATCAAAATCATGACAGCATTTTTGCAAAATCATCGGAGAAGTTGTATCGGAACGCCGCCAATTCCCGCGGACAAAACTATGCGCATGGTGATAATACCCGACATTTTCAATTGCTTGAACATTCATAACCGTTCCGACAGCGTTTTTATCCAGTAAATCCTTGATCGCGTTGTAAAACGGCGTATATCTCAAAACATGGCACACAATAACCTGTTTTCCGGTTTCTTGTTTTGCCTTTAAAAGAGCATGTATTTCATCGATATTCGGTGAAATCGGTTTTTCAAGTACTAAATTATACCCCAAGTGTAAGGCGGGGATTGCATGCATTACGTGCTGACGGTCTTGTGTCGTAATAAAGAGCACATCGGCCAATTGAGGCTGAGCTAAGAGTTTTTCCGCACTGGAGAAGCAATGAGAATCATCAAGGGAAAAAAGTTCTTTTGCATACGCACGTTTTTCAGGATCAATATCAGCCACAGCGGTTACTTTAACGCGATTTTGTAGTTTATATAATTCGTTTCCGTAAGCATGTAGGCCGCGGTTTCCAAGACCTGCTAAAGCAACCGTCAGTATTTTTCCCATACTATTCCTCGTGTACAGTATCTGATTGATATTTATTTTCTTTGATAATGATTGATTTATTTTACTAATAAAAGCATAAAAGGTCTTTTTTTATCCGTCAATGAATAATTGTTGCCTTTAAGAGGATTTTTGTTGCATTTTGAATAAACTCGCGTTATTATTGAAAAAGGAATGACTTATAAAAATAAATACTACAATACGAATACGCAGGTTTATTACGGATTATCGGTTTTGGAATACGGATGGCAGCAATCGGGTCCAAAACATCGTTATGGGCCATTGATACGGCAGCATTTTGTGCTACACTTTATAAAAAATGGAAGCGGCTTTTATACTGCAGATGGAAGAAGGTTTGCATTAAAAAAGAATGATGTGTTTATCATTTTTCCCGGGGCCGACACATGGTATGAAGCGTCAATAAAAGAGCCGTGGGAATATTGGTGGATAGGTTTTACCGGCCTTGATGCTCCACAGCTGATTGCCCAGACAGGAGCCGTTAAAGAACATCCGTTTTTTTCCATCAGCGATGGGGCCAATCTGCTTACTTTATTCGAAGGTCTTAAGTTGCCGTCCGATTCTGCATATAATATGAGTGCAACACTTCTGAAAATATTTGACGAACTGGCTATTCAAATCAAACAGCAAAAGAGTTGCCGAAATCTCAATTACTTGGTAACTCAATCATTAGCTATTATTGCAGATAAAAAAGGACTCATTACTGTAGCAGAACTTTCCGGAATGATCGGAATAAGTCGTTCGCATTTATTTAGAATTTTTCAAAATGAATTGGATATGTCTCCGCAACGTTATATGATAATGTATAGACTCCGTACAGCTATGACTCTTTTGCAGAACAGTACGTTGCAGATCAGTCAAATTGCGGAAGACACCGGCTTTTGCGACAGCAGCCATTTTTCCCGCGAAATGAAAAAATATTTTAATATAACGCCGATGGAATGTCGGGAAGCGGCCAAAAAAGTCGTGAGCCGGACGGAATCGCCTATTTTAAAACTCTTGTAACGTATTTTGCATCTCGTTATAATATTCCATTAATACATTTCACATAATATATTTCACACAGAGGAGTTGCACATGGAACCGCTATTACATATAGAAAATTTACATCTGTCGGTGAATGAAAAGCCGATTTTGCATAATTTAAACCTGACCGTCAACGCGGGCGAGATACACGTAGTTATGGGGCCGAACGGCGCCGGAAAGTCCACGCTTGCAGCAGCGATTGTCGGTAATCCCATTTTTCAAGTTGACCAAGGCTCAATTTTTTTTGAAGGGGAATTGATCAACGATTTGCCTGTTTTTGAGCGGGCGCGGAAAGGAATCTTTCTTTCCTTCCAAAATCCTGAAGAAATCCCCGGCTTAAAGGTCGAAGAATTTCTTCGCGCGTCAAAGGAAGCCGTCACCGGTAAAAAAATACCGGCACTCACCTTCCACAAAGAGCTGCTTCGACTGATGGAATCGCTCAGTATCAATCCCGAGTATGCAGACCGCAGTTTGAACGTCGGCTTCTCCGGCGGCGAAAAAAAGAAGAACGAAATATTACAGCTCGCCGTGCTCCAACCCAAACTCGCTATTCTGGACGAAACGGATTCAGGGCTGGATATCGATGCCACCAGAATTGTATTTGAGGGCGTCGCAAAACTGAAAACGCCGGATATGGGCATCTTAATCATCACTCACCACAGCAAGGTACTCGACTATCTTAAACCCGATCATGTACATGTCTTAATTAACGGTTCACTGGCAAAAAGCGGCGGTATCGAGTTGGTAGAGCATATTCAAAAATATGGCTACGCAGGGATGTAGGAGCGGCTATGAGTAATGATTTTAGAGATTCCCGCTCGCCCCTGTTCCAAACGCGGAAGCGCACCTTCGTCTCCGATATTGAGCGGGGTATTTACGATATAAAAGATACAATCGATTATCAGTATTCCACCGGTGTCGGGTTGAATGAAGACGTAGTGCGGAAGATTTCCGCCCGCAAGCTGGAACCCAAGTGGATGCTCGACCTCAGGCTGCAATCTTTGCAGTATTTTTTTGAACGGCCGATGCCGGACTGGGGCGCGGATATTTCCGACCTCAATATTCAAGAGATTATTCACTACATTGTTTCGGATGAAAAGCCGATGGCTACCGACTGGGATCAGGTACCGGAAGAGATTAAACAGACCTTTGACCGGCTCGGTATTCCCAAAGCGGAGCAAACCTCGCTGGCGGGCGTCGGCGCGCAATATGATTCAGAAGTGGTATATCACAGCTTACAGAAAAACCTTGCAGACCAAGGAGTCGTGTACCTCGATATGGAATCGGCGGTGCTGCAATACGGCGATCTTGTTCGCGAGCATTTTATGAAGTTGATAAAGCCTAACGATCATAAATTTGCGGCGCTGCACGGTGCGGTATGGTCGGGCGGCTCATTTGTGTATGTACCCAAGGGCGTCAAGGTAGAGCTGCCGCTGCAATCTTATTTCAGACTGAATGCGAACCAGTCAGGGCAGTTTGAACACACGCTGATTATCGTCGATGAGGGAGCTTATCTGCACTTTATCGAAGGATGCAGCGCACCTAAGTATTATAAAAACGCGCTTCACGCAGGCGCCGTCGAGCTGTATGTCGGCAAAAAGGCGACCATGCGCTATTCCACCATCGAAAACTGGTCGCGGAACCTCTACAACCTGAATACCAAGCGGGCAATCGTAGAAGAAGACGGTGCTATCGAATGGGTGTCCGGCTCGTTCGGCTCGCGCGTAACAATGCTCTATCCTATGAGTATTTTGAAGGGAGATCGTTCGCGCTCCGAGTTTACCGGCGTTACCTTCGCTTCCGCCGGGCAGTGTCTCGACACCGGTACTAAAACCGTCCATATCGGCAAGAATACCGTATCCGAAATGCACTCGCGCTCGATTGCGAAAAACGGCGGCGAATCAAACTACCGCGGCTTGCTGGTTATCGGTAAGGAAGCAACCGGCGCAAAGGCGCTCGCCGAATGCGAATCCCTCATGCTGGATAACGAGTCCCGCACCGACACCATCCCGATTATCGAAAACCATACCGACGATGCCGACATCGGACACGAAGCGAAGATCGGACGCATTAGCGATTCGATGATTCTGTACCTAATGCAGCGCGGCCTCGACGAAGCGACGGCTAAATCCTTGATTATCAAAGGCTTTGTCGAACCGATCTCCAAAGAGCTTCCGCTCGAATATGCCGTCGAGCTGAATAACCTTATTTCCATTGAGCTGGAGGGGACGATAGGCTGATGAGAAACGACAACTATTTTAAACGGCTCGATTATCATATACAGGATGTACCGACGGCTCCTTTTTCCGGTATCTTTTTTCATACGGAATCTAAGACCGCGCAGTATCTGCCGATTGAAGACTTCCTCAAAACATGCAGTGCGGAGCAGGTTGCTAAAATATTCAACACCGAAAAATCGCCGCGCGAAAAAAACTGCGGGCTGGGGAAACGTTTTACCGATGAGGTGCAGGCAAAGCGGAACAGCGGATTTTACCTCAAAATTGAAGCTGATAAAGCTGAATACGATAAGAACACACCCGAAGCGATGCAGGATTTCTTCGTGCGCTTCACCGTTGACGCGGCTCATTCCGTGTTGTTTGACCGGAGCTATATCGATATAGCGGATAACGCTGCGGCGCGGCTTATCCTGTACTTTGACACCGAAGAAAACGCTCCGGCGCTGCAATCGTATCGGAACGGACTTATCAGTATCCGTGTCGGGAAACATGCCGCAGTCGAAATTATCAAAATTCAAAACTTTGCAGACACTGCGCTCAATTTTGAAACGGTGCGGATGGATGTCGGCGAAAGAACACGGGTAACCGTTCACGACATACAGCTCGGTGCACAGAAAAGCGGCGTGTCCTATTCTTCCTATATGCAGGAAGATTGGGCGGAAGTGTACATCTTCCCGCTGTACTTTGTCGATAAAACGCGCCGGATGGACTTGGAACATAATCTGATTATCAACGGCAAGAGTACGCTGTCGGAGATAAAAGCCCGCGGCGCGCTCAAAAACGAGGCGCATAAGGTTTTCCGCGGCAATATTTTCTTGAATAAGGGCTGCTCAGCCTCCGTCGCCCGCTTTGCGGATAACAGCATCATGCTTGATAGAAATGCCGCCGGCACGAGTATTCCGACCATCTTCTGCGATGAAGATGACGTTATCGGGGAGCATGCCGCGAGCTTTGCCGCCATCGATAAAGAAAAACTCTACTATTTAATGAGCCGCGGCTTCGACGAGCTCAGCGCCAAAAAGCTGATTATCGACGCTGCCTTCCGCCCCGTCTTTAACAGTATTCCTGATGAGACAATACGGAACCGGCTCAACGCAGAATTTGATGCACGCCTATCAACGCAGATTCAACCTCAAGCGGATAAAACAGCTGCATCCGGTACTGTTCCGGAAAAAACGGGGGCAGCGAATATAGGGCAACCGCATCGGAAATAGGTAAAACGGTTGCCTTCCTTTTGCACGAAATTTTATAAACATAAAATTTCGCGCCTTATTTTTTAGAAAAAAGGTAAACGCATCAGGTGAATAGGTAAAAGTCGCAGAATAAGTGAGATTGGGCGACCATTTGAGACGCAACGCGGCGAAATTCTGGTTGGACAAGCTCACTTATTCTGCGGGGAATACAACAAAATATCTGATGCGTTTACCTTGGAGAGAGATTATGTATAGACAGTATTTTCCGCTATTACAGAACCGAAATATTCACTATTTGGATGCTGCCGCAACCGCGCAGCGTCCGCAGGCAGTGCTCGACGGCGTACAGGCGTACTACACCCGCAGCAACGGAAACGCAGGGCGCGGCTCCCATACCCTTGCGATGGAATCCTCCGCACTGATTGAAGCTGCCCGCACTGCGGTAAGCGGTTTTATCGGCGCCGACGATTCCGGCGAGGTCATTTTTACCAAGAATGCTACCGAATCGCTCAATATTATTGCATACTGCTACGGATTAGAGCAGCTCCATACCGGTGATGAAATAATCATTTCGATTGCCAACCATCACGCAAACCTTATCCCGTGGCAGTTTGTTGCGCGGAAAACCGGCGCCGCGCTGCGGTATGTCTACCTTGATGAACACGGCAATTTCGACATGGCGGGTTTTAAAGCCTTGCTCGGCAGCCACACCAAGATTGTAGCGGTAACCGCCGCCGTCAATACCACCGGCGTTGTCTTTCCGATACGGGAAATCATCACAGAAGCGCATAAGCACGGCGCCGTTGCCGTCATCGATGCGGCTCAGTCCATTGCGCATTTTCCGCACGATGTTGCGGCATGGGATTGCGACTTTCTTGCATTTTCGGGACACAAGCTCTATGCGGAGTTCGGCGCGGGAGTGCTGTATGCAAAGCGCTCGCTTATCGAAAAAATGCCGCCATTCCTCTACGGCGGCAGCATGATTGAATTCGTCGGCGAGCAAACCAGCGAATTCAAAGCGGGCGGCGCAAAGTACGAAGGCGGCACCTTAGATGCCGCTGCAATTCATTCTTTACAGTTGAGTATCGACTTTTTGAAAAAGCTCGGACTTGAGGAAATACATCGCTATGCGGAAGGATTGCACCGCTCACTCTTAACTACTTTAAAAAGCCTCGACTTTGTAGAAGCGTACTATACGGATGCGCAGCGGCGGGTACCTACCGTCGCCTTTAACGTCAAAGACGTCCATTCGCACGACACCGCGTATATTCTGGATGAACAAGGCGTTATGGTCAGAAGCGGACACCACTGCACACAGCCGCTGATGGACTACATGGGTATCAACTCCTGCTGCCGCGCAAGCCTCGGTATCTACAACACGCAAGAAGACATCGACGCCCTCGCCGCCGCCCTCAAAAAAGTATACGAAATCTTTAAGCGGTAGATTGCATAATGGGTGATGAACTGACTCTTTTTTTCGGTGGAGATATTTGCGGAACGCTGGGCGTCGATATTGCAGTACAAGTGATACCGGAGCTGCTCAAAGCTGAAAAACTTGATTTTATAATCGTAAACGGAGAAAATGCGGCGAAAGGTTCCGGCATAGAATTGGAACAAGCCAAGCGTTTATTTGCTGCCGGAGTTGATGTTATTACCGGCGGGAATCACAGTATGGAGCGGTTTGACTTGCGAGCCGGTTTCGGACAGGAACCGCGGATACTGCGCCCTGCAAACTACCCGCTTGCGCCGGGTAGCGGTATCATCACCGTGCGTAAACCTCAAGGGGCATTGACGATACTGAATATCCAAGGAAGGGAAAACATGCGTCCGATCGATTGTCCCTTCCAAACGGCTGACCGTTTATTAGCGGAACAGGCTGACGGCATAGTCATGGTTGATTTCCATGCGGAATCGGTACAGGAAAAAGAAGCCCTCGCGTATTATCTTGACGGGCGTGTTTCCTGTGTATTCGGTTCTCATACCCATACGCAAACCGCCGATGAACGTATCCTCACAGGCGGTACCGGCTACATTAGCGATGCAGGTATGATAGGGGCATTCCATTCGATCATCGGCAGCTCTATTGAAGCTGCCGTAACCCGAAGTCTCACACTTACCCCGCAAACATTTGACATACCGGAAAGCGGAGAAGCGATATTCTGCGGTATTATCGCAAGGGTATCGCCGGAAACAAAAAAAACACTTTCGTTAAAACGGATATATAAAGTGATTAGACATGTTCGATAACCGTGGTGTCGGACATGTCGCCGAATTCTAAATCGCACAAATAGCGCGATTTAGAACATCGCATTTCACGGAAGCGCGGATATTTTTGCACTGGAATGGGTAGACGGCATCGATACATCTCTCCCGTCTTTGCTGATTGTATCCGGCGTGTTCCAGTATTTCCAAGAAGAAAAGATCATAACTTTTTTATCGGAACTAAAAAACCGCTTTCCGCAAGGTGAATTGATTTTTGATGCGACAAATGCAATCGGTATAAAATACGCGAATAAGTATGTACAAAAAACAGGCAATACTTCGGCACAGATGTATTTTTATGTAAATGACGGTTCCGTTTTTGCACAAAAATGCGGTATGGAACTTATAGAACAGCGTACCTTTTATACCGCCGCGCGGAAGATGCTGAAGCGCAAATTAAAATTGTATACCCGTATTGCGATGAAAGTGTGCGATGACGGAGGCCGGACTATTATTTTGCATTTAAAACTGAATTAAACACCACAGATTTTTCCGGCAAAGGGGTAAACGCATCAGGCAAAGTAGATAAAAACCGCAGAAAAATTGAGACTGTGAGACCATTTGAACCGCGAAGAGGTTCAACTCTGGTCGAATAGTATCAATTTTTCTGCGGGGTTGTTAAAACGGCCTGATGCGTTTACCCTGTGATTTTTCCTCTTGTTCAATTAAAAAAAGTATGCAATAATAAGCAAATGGCTGTTAATGTAAGACTCCCGGATATTTTACGCACTTACGCCCTGCGTTTTAATAGTCCGTTTGTTGGGATTAGTGAATTAACCGATTATTTACGAAAGTATGCTCAAAGAAATATAGCCGAAAAACCGGATATTGCTTCTTTCATTGATATATCGGAAACAAGATTGGTAACGGAACTGGAAGCTCTTGAATCGGAAGGAAAAGTAGAGCTTATTGACGATAAGCGGAAAGGTAAAGTTGTCTTTGTTCCGTTCTATTTCCTCGATAAGGTAACCCGTCAATATGAAACGATCCGTG
>ERZ772960.848-NODE-848-length-25524-cov-6.405277_pt1 | contig 25524 bp, 19 predicted proteins | sample MGYA00580678_ERZ772960 | MGnify/ENA primary metagenome ERZ772960 (study PRJEB29015, sample SAMEA2737930) | human oral metagenome | biome: human oral; feature: human-associated habitat; material: dental | place: China | collected 2059 ... | reverse complement strand
CAATGGTACTGCAACCGCCAGGTTGTGGGAGAGTAGGACACCGCCACAACACACCTCAGAAGCGGCCAGAAACCCCAGGGTTTCTGGCCGCTTCGTCGTATATGCCTCTCGGTACGATAGAGTGCGGCAAACCCCCTACGGCAACACAGGAATGATCGCCGGGCGGCAACCACCATCAGCGGCAACACACGGCCAACGCCCTCAGCGGTTTCCTCCCGGGCGGGAGGTGCGCCTATGCGCCGCGACTCGGTATTTCACGTTCGAATCCAGGTAGTGTACCGGCGCGCATGACTGTGCCCCGGCCTCGTCTGTGAGGGATTCTCGAGTGCGCCTGTGTCCACCTGATGAAAAAACACACGTCACGGACCAACGTCGCCTACATAACGTCCTTTGTCGTGCGATGCTATTCCCATGGTCACTTCTGCACATCAGCCAGACTCGCACCACCGACATGGTGGGAAGGACGAGGTTCTCGCTCAACGTATGGCGGCCCATGATCGCCTCGCTCATCAGTCCCAGGTTGTGCTCCGGCTCGGGCAGATGCTTCTGTCCTTCGGCGCGAGCGCCTATCGCGTGAAGAAGTCTATGGCGGACGTCGCCCGGGCGGTGGGTATTTCTGAGCATCGCGCGCAGGTTACGTACACCGAGATTATTGCGACGGCGTACGCGAACGGTACATTCCGCACGGAGCTCGCCGAGCAGCGCCTGATGGGCGTGAACGCAGACAAGATTGACCGCATCAATAACTACGTCGCTTCGCTCCACGGCAAGTCCGTGCGCGTTGAGGACGTGTCCGACGAGCTCGACAAGATCGCGAAGGTGCCTGGTCTGTACGACTGGTTCTCGAATGCGCTCGCATCGGGCCTCGCGTGTGCGGCGTTCGCGTTCCTGAATGGTGGGGGATGGGTCGAGTGTTCTGCCGTCGCCGTGGCGTCGTTCTTCGGGCAGGCACTGCGTCGTCAGATGCTTGTGCGTCACATGAACCACTTCGGTGTGTGGATGGCGTGCGGCGCGCTCGCCGCCATGATCTACATCCTTCTGGTTGCCCCGGCACAGCATTTCCTCGGCATTGAGTCGACGCACCAGGCGGGCTTTATTTCCGCACTGCTGTTCCTGGTCCCCGGCTTCCCGCTGGTGACGGGCTTGATCGATCTCGTCCGCCAGGACTTCCAAGGAGGTCTCGGGCGCCTCGTCTACGTCGCGATGCTCGTCGCGTCGGCGGGTGTGGCTGTATGGGCGATCTCCGCTATCTTCGGGTGGTCTGTAACGCCCGAGTACGGTGTCTCGCTCGTTCCATGGCTGCACTACATACTGCGCTTCCTCACGAGCTTCGTCGCGGCTTACGGTTTCGCGATGCTCTTTAACTCACCACACCGCGTATGCGCGACCGCGGCCATTATCGGTGCGGTCATCAACACGGGCCGTATCGCCCTGCACCTGGAGCTGGGTGTTCCGGCTCCCGCGGCCGTCGGCCTTGCCGCGCTCGCTGCTGGTCTCCTTGCCGTCTTCGTGGCCCGCAGGACGCGCTTCTCGCGCGTGACCCTGTCAGTTCCCGCAGTCGTCATCATGATTCCCGGTGTGCCGCTCTACCGGGCTCTCACGTACCTGAATAATCAGCAGGTCGACGAAGCACTCGCTTCGCTCTTTACGGTCATGTTCACGATCGTTGCCATCGGCATGGGACTGGCAGTCTCGCGTATGCTCACCGATAAGAACTGGCTCGTCGAAAAGCAAGAACGTGTCCCGAACCTGTGGGAGTACGAGGGGGAGAACGCATGACCTTCGACATCAAGGCCAGTGCAAGGCCGCTGTCGTTCGAGTTCGAGTACGCGATCGACCGCGATGAGATCCGCGCCGTCGGCCGCAACATCGCGATCATGTGCGTGGCCGCAGTGACCGCGCGAGTGCTCGTCGCGCTCATCCAGCGCTAACGCTCATTCATTGACGAGGCCGTGGCCGGGTAACCGGTCGCTGCCTCGTTGCATTGTCCTGTCGCGGCCGGGCTGCTTTGTGTACCCGTGGACGGCGGCCCGCCCGCGAGATCGCCACACGCGAACCTTCGGCTCGGAGTGATCGAACTCGAAGCCCGGCCAGGCCCCGCCACCGCCCACGGGCACCGCAGGCGGGTTCTGCAAGCCTCACGGCGCCTTTGGTAGGGACAGCGCTACCATGTCGTGACGCGCTCAGGAGACGCCGAGAAGGCATGCGAATGGGGCCGACCCGAAAGGGCCAGCCCCATTGAACACCGCGGGAATACCCCGCGAAAGACATCGCCGTTACATGCCACCCAGGATCTGGGCGACGACGATCTTGCCAACCATCGCGACCGGGTAGACCAGCGCGTAACCGAGAGCCACGCGCGGGTCGGCGTTGGTGCGGCCGTTCGCGAAGGCGAGGACTGCGGGCTGCGTCTGCGCGCCGCCCAGTAGGCCAGCGAGCTTCGTGCCACCCATCTTGAACACCCACCGCATGGTGCAGTACAGACCGATCGCCATGATCGATGTCATGATGGCGCCGAGCGCGAAGATTCGGATCCAGTCCCCCGAGGTGAAGGCCTCAAGGATCTGGCCGCCGGCCTTAGCACCGGCCTGGGCAAGGAAGATGAGTAGGCCGAGCTCGGCCATCACCTGGCATGTCGTGAAGGGCAGAGCCGTCGCGATGGGGCCGATACGGCCGATACGGCCGAAGATGAGGCCGACGATGAGCGTACCGGCCGCGGAACCGATCGAGAAGTACTCGCCGGAGGGAGTCAGGATCGGAAGCTCGCCGATCGCAATACCGAGGGCCATACCGATGCCCAGGGCGATCGGGTTGAGGTCCGTGAGGCCTCGGGTCGAGTCACCGAAGAACTTCGTAATCTCGTTCATCTTCGACGTGGGGGCGACGACGCGAACGCGGTCACCCTGCTGGAGCACGAGGCCTGGCTCGGCAACCATGTCGACGTCGCCACGGCGAACGCGTGAGATCGTCGCAGAGAATTCCTTGGCGAGGCCCAGGGACGCAACCGTGCGGCCCGCAACCTTCGGGTTCGAGATCGTCATGCGGCGGAAGTCCAGGTAGGAGCGGTCCTGCATGAGGGAATGCGAAGAGGCGTGCCCCAGCTCGGTGGCGGCGCGCGCAACGAGCTCGCGGGGGCCGACGACGGTCACGAGGTCACCGGGATCCAGCGTGTCGGACATCTGCGGACGGGTGATAGGGCCGGTCTCGCCGCGACGCAGGCGCGAGAAGGAAATCTTCTCGCCGAGCTTCTCGTAAATGTCCCCGACGAAGGGATGATCATCGCGCTCGACGCGGATCGTGCGGTTCGCCAGGGGAGAGGGAGCGTCCTTGTCGTTGCGGCCGTAGTGCAGGGCTGCCATTGCGGCGACCAGCATGCCGATGACGCCGAAGAGGTAGGCAATCGAATAACCGACCGTCGCGCGGGCGGGATCGCCGGAGGCCTCGCCGGCGGCCGCCAGAGCGGGCGTGTTCGTCACCGAACCTGCGAAGGTACCGGCAATGAGTGGAACGTCCATCCCCATCGCCTTACCGACGTACAGGCCGACCGTGGCGGCGATGCCGTAGAAGGCGACCATCGTCAGAATCGGGCCAACGGCGGTCTTGAGGTTGTGGAAGAACGACGCGCCCGAGTTGATGCCGATCGCGAACGTGAACAGTGTCAGGCCGAGAGTGCCCAGCTGGGGGGTGACTCGCAGCTCGATGTCGTAGGACTGCGCCCACGCAGCCAACACGATGGCAAAGAAGAGAACGGCCGCAGCGCCGAGGCTAATGCCCTTGATTTTCACATGGCCGAACGCCATGCCTATACCGATGAGAATGAAGAGGAACAGAACTGGCTGCTCGCTCAGAATCTCGAACACCTGGTGCACGATGAAATCTCCGTGTTGTGGATTGTGATATGAGGTATGTATCAATTAAAGCAGCAATACGTGCTGTGTATCTCAGTCCATCGTCCTAGATAGCGCTCGCGGTCTCAAGGTCCGCACAATGAGACGGGTAAGGAGCGGAGAGCGCAGGAGAGATACGGTAAAGCCATGCTCGACGTTCGCGGAATTGGAGTCCTCGCCCTGGTCATCGTACCCGGGCGTGCGATGCCTGCCGTGTAACGTGAGGATGGATCGCACGCCGAAATCCCCGCATCCGCTACTGCCGGATCTGACGGGGTTTTTTCTTTGAGACGGTCCCAACGATTGAGAGGACGAATGGTGAGCGACACCGCCAACACCACCCGCATGACCGGAGCCGAGGCTATTGTGGCCAGCCTCGAAGCCCTGGGCGTTACCGACGTGTTTGGTATGCCCGGTGGCGCAATCCTTCCGACGTACGACCCGCTGATGGCGTCGACGTCTCTGCGCCACATTCTTGTCCGTCACGAGCAGGGGGCAGGACATGCCGCCGAAGGTTACGCCCTGGCTACCGGTAAGGTTGGCTGCGCGATCGTGACGTCCGGCCCTGGAGCCACCAACGTGCTGACGGCCCTGGGCGACGCGTGCATGGACTCGGTCCCGATCGTCGTGATCTCGGGACAGGTCGGAGCTTCCCTCATTGGCAGCGACGCCTTCCAGGAAGCCGACGTCGTGGGCGCGTCAATGCCCATCACCAAGCACTCCTTCCTCGTCACGGATTCCGCTGAGATCCCCGCGCGCCTGGCCGAGGCTTTCCATCTCGCGGCTACCGGTCGCCCCGGCCCCGTTCTGGTGGACATCACTAAGTCCGCGCAGGTCGCCGAGATGGACTTCTCCTGGCCTCCGGCCCTGGACCTGCCCGGCTACCGCGTCGCGGACAAGCCGAACATGAAGCAGGTGCGCGCCGCAGCCCGCGCGATCGCCGACGCCCAGGCCCCCGTCCTGTACGTGGGCGGTGGCATCGTCCGCTCCGGCTCCACCGACGCCCTCGCTGAGCTCGTTGAGGTGACAGGCGCCCCCGTCGTTACGACGTTGACCGCCCGCGGCGCCTTCCCCGACTCTGATCGCCACAACCTCGGCATGCCCGGCATGCACGGTACCGTGGCCGCCGTCGGTGCCCTCCAGCGCGCCGACCTCATCGTGGCGCTCGGTGCCCGCTTCGACGACCGCGTGACCGGCCGACTCGACTCCTTCGCGCCCCGCGCGGCTATTGTGCACATCGACATCGATGCCGCGGAGATCTCCAAGAACCGCCACGCCGACATTCCGATCGTCGCCGACCTGGCGACTGCCCTGCCGATCCTTACCCAGGAAATCGCCCAGGCCTCGTCGGACAACAAGGCCGACATCTCCGGATGGTGGCGCTACCTCGACCGCCTGCGCACCAAGTACCCGATCGGATGGGCCGAGCCCGACGACGGCATGATGGCGCCCCAGGAGGTCCTCCAGAAGCTCTCCGAGCGCGTCGGTCCTGATGCAATCTACGTGACGGGCGTGGGACAGCACCAGATGTGGGCGTCTCAGTTCATCACGCTGGACAATCCGCGCAGCTTCATCTCCTCGTGCGGATCCGGCACCATGGGCTACTGCATCCCCGCGGCCATGGGCGCCCAGGTCGGCGCGCCCGACAAGGTCGTGTGGGCGATCGACGGAGACGGCTCCTTCCAGATGACCAACCAGGAACTGGCCACCTGCACGATCAACAACATCCCGATCAAGGTCGCGCTCATCAACAACTCGGTGCTGGGCATGGTGCGCCAATGGCAGTCCCTGTTCTTCGGCAAGCGCTACTCGAACACGACGCTCAACCCCGTCGAAGGCGAGCAGATCCCCAACTTTGAGATGCTCGCCCAGGCCTACGGCATGGCGGCGCGCACCGTGCGCTCCATCGACGAGGTCGACGAGGCCATTGAATGGGCCATGTCGATCAATGATCGCCCCGTCCTCATTGACTTCCGTGTCTCCAAGGACTCGATGGTCTGGCCGATGGTCGCCGCGGGCGTGTCCAACGATGAGATTCGTTACGCCAAGGGCATGGCGCCCGACTGGGAGGTGGAAGACTGATGACGAATCGTCACACTCTGGCCGTGTTGGTCGAGAACAAGCCCGGCGTCCTCACTCGCGTCGCCGCGCTTTTCGCCCGCCGCGCCTTTAATATCAAGTCGCTGACCGTGGGAGAGACGGAACATCCCGAAATCTCTCGCATGACCATCATCGTGGACGCCGACTCCGCGCCCATCGAGCAGGTGGTCAAGCAGCTCAACAAGCTCATCAACGTCCTCAAGGTCGTCGAGCTTGAACCCGAAGACTCCGTCGAACGGCGTCTGCTCATGATGAAGGTCCAGGCTGACGAGACCCGTCGCACCTCGGTCCTGCAGATCGTGGACCTGTTCCGCGCACACGTCGTCGACGTGCAACCCGAGTCGGTCGTCATCGAATCGATCGGCTCCCTACCCAAGCTGGAGGCGCTGCTGCGGGCCCTGGAGCCCTACGGTGTCACCGAACTCGTCCAGTCGGGCGCCGTGGCTATCGGCCGCGGGTCGCGCTCGATCACGGATCAACTGAAGGAGAAATGACAAATGGCAGAAATTATCTACGACGACGGCGCAGACCTGTCGCTGATCCAGTCCAAGAAGGTTGCCATCATTGGTTACGGTTCGCAGGGCCACGCGCACGCGCTGAACCTGAAGGATTCCGGAGTTGACGTGGTCGTCGGCCTGCGCCCCGGTTCCTCCTCGTGGGCCAAGGCTGAGGCCGCTGGCCTCGAGGTCAAGGACGTGGCCGAGGCCGTCGCCGAGGGCGACGTCGTTTCCGTGCTGCTGCCCGACCAGGTTCAGCGCTACGTCTACGCCGAGCAGATCGCCCCCAACCTGAAGGAAGGCGCCGCCCTCCTCTTTGCGCACGGCTTCAACATTCGCTACGGCTACATTGAGGTCCCCGCCGGCCACGACGTCATCATGGTCGCCCCCAAGGGCCCCGGCCACAAGGTCCGCGAGACCTACACCCAGGGCAAGGGCACCCCGGACGTCGTCGCCGTTGAGGTGGACGCTTCCGGCAAGGCTTGGGAGCTGGCCCTGTCCTACGCGAAGGGCATCGGCGGCACCCGCGCCGGCGTCATCAAGACGACCTTCACGGAGGAGACCGAGACCGACCTGTTCGGCGAGCAGGCTGTCCTGTGCGGCGGCGTCTCTCACCTGATCCAGGCCGGCTTCGAGACCCTGGTCGAGGCTGGCTACCAGCCCGAGATCGCCTACTTCGAGGTCTGCCACGAGATGAAGCTCATCGTCGACCTCATCAACGAGGGCGGCATCTCCAAGCAGCGCTGGTCCTGCTCCGACACCGCTGAGTACGGCGACTACGTCTCCGGCCCGCGCGTCATTGGCGAGTCCTCCAAGGAGGCCATGAAGGCTGTTCTGGCCGATATCCAGGACGGCACTTTCGCCCGCAAGTTCATCGCCGATCAGGATAACGGCGCCCTCGAGTTCAAGGCGCTGCGCGCTGAGGAAGAGGCCCACCCGATCGAGAAGACCGGCCAGAAGCTGCGCAAGGCCTTCGGCTGGACCGACTCTGACGAGGACTACACTGAGGGCAGTGCCGCGCGCTGATCTCACTGTCCTTCTCGGATAGACCGAGCTCCGGCCTCGTTCCTACGTGGGACGAGGCCGGAGCTGTTGTATGCCGAAAGGTGCGGGTGCGCGTGGATGCGTTCCTGCGAGGTTTTGTTCGCCGGTGCTTCGTCAGCGCCGTTTGTCCATGGGAGGGAGACGGGCGTCAGCGCGTCAGCGTTCGAGACTGTGGAAATCGGTGCGACGATCACGAGGGAGGCGACGGCGGCCGAGGCGATGCGTGTCAGAGTTCGACGGGAGGGGCGCACGGCTAGTTTCTTGCTACGAAAGACTGATTGACAGGACTAGTTTGCAGGTAAGTACTTGCCGAGCAACTAGCTATGGCCTGTTTCACTGCACCTTGTTGATCAATATGTCCTGGTGGGACGAATTATCCGTTGGGTCGTTATGTTTGACAGGGGAGGGGATGGTGTTGTTGGGCGGTGTGGGGGTTGGAGATTCGGATGTCTCGATCTGTTGTGGGGTGAGATCCTGACAGGTGTGTGCCAATTCGATCGTCCTAAGGTAATTATCCTTGACGTTGATAAAAGTTGTCTGTCGTATAACTGGTTAGCGAGCATCTAAATTTGTATGATGAATCTCGTGGAGAGTGAGTTATAACTCACTAACCGCTGATTGACAACCCATATCGGAAGGACCAATGATGACCCTCCGCCACTACGGGTACGCCCTCGCGGCTGCCTCGGGAGCCGTGCTGCTCTGCGCGACTCTCTCGGTTCCCGCGCTCGCGACCCCGACCAGTGACACCGGTGCAGCTGCTCCGGTGGCGGCCTCGGCAACCGACGAAGGTTCGGCCCCCATCACCGTCACCGTGGCGCGCACCGACTCCCACGGAGACAAGGTGTACGAAGGCGACCTGATCACCATCACCGTCACCTACACCAACAACACAGACAGTGCTCTGACCGTCTTCCCGGTGGCCTCGAATCTGTCCGGCGTGCTGACCACCGGCGCCCCCAACTGCCGCTGGCACAACCTTGCTGCGCACACGACCAAGCAGTGCACGACCGCGACGCACACCGTGACCGCCGACGACGTCGCGGCCGGAACCTTCACCCCGATGACGACGTGGGCTGCCACCCGCGACCGCAACGGTACCGACGTCATCGCCGGTGACATCGCCGCGAACGCTGACCCCGTGACCGTCGCCCAGGGCGAGCATCCCCCAGCCCCGGACCCGCTGGAGACCCCGCAGGACTACGCGATCGGCGACAAGGTCCGCCTCGCGTCCCCCGGCCTCGCCGGTTTCAGCTGCCACCGCATCCCCGCGCTGACCACCGCCAACAACGGCTGGATCGTCGCCGCGTGGGACGGACGCCCCAGCACCTGCCAGGACGCCCCCCAGGCCAACTCCATCGTCTACCGCATCTCCAAGGACGGCGGTAAGTCCTGGACGCCCATCAAGACCGCCCTCGCCGGCACCCCCGGTACGCAGAAAGTCGGTTACTCCGATCCCTCCTTCGTCGTCGACCGCACCACAGGAACGATCTTCCTGTTCTCGGTCAAGTCCTTCGACGTCGGTCTCTTCCAGTCCCAGCTCGGTACCGACCCCGCAGCGCGCAACATCCTGCACGCTCACGTCGTTGAATCCCACGACAATGGTGAGACCTGGGTCAACCCCCGCACCATCACCGACCAGGTGAGTGCCGGGCACGCCGACCAGTGGTTCACGCGCTTCGCCTCCTCCGGTGAAGGTATCCAGCTGCGCTACGGCGCCCACGCCGGTCGCCTCATCCAGCAGTACGCCGTCGCCAACTCCGGCACCACCTCGCTCATGGCCGTCTCCGTCTACTCCGACGACCACGGCGTGACCTGGAAGCCCGGTGCACCCACCGAGGGCAACGCCGACGAGAACAAGGTTGTCGAGCTCTCCGACGGGCGCCTTCTCCTCAACTCTCGTACGCAGGGGACCGCGGGCCAGCGCCTCGAGGCCATCTCCTACGACGGCGGACAGACCTGGGGCCCGTTCCGCCACAACTGGGACCTGACGGACCCGCGTAACAATGCCTCCATCGTGCGCGCCTACCCGGATGCCCCCGAGGGCTCCGCGCGCGCTCGCGTCCTGCTCTTCTCCAACGCCGACTCCTCCACCGCTCGTGCCAACGGCACCATCCGCGTCTCCTACGACGATGGCTTCACCTGGAACGATGGCAAGGTCTTCGAGAGCGGCGAGATGGCTTACTCGACGCTGCATCCCCTCGGGGACGGCACGTGGGGCCTGCTGTACGAGTCCGGTGGCTACAAGAACATCGAGTTCATGCGCGTGGATGCCTCCTACCTCGGCCTGACTGACCCCGGCGAAGAGCCCACGCCGGATCCGACCCCGGACCCGCAGCCTGCGCCGGATCCGACCCCGGACCCGCAGCCCACGGTCACCCCCGCACACTGGGTCAACACCGGAAATGGCTGGAAGTGGCAGCTGGAAGACTCTAGCTACGCGACGAACCAGACGATCACGATCGGCGAGGCCACCTACCGCTTCGGCGCAGACGGCATGATGGTCACCGGCTGGGACGACCAGGGCGGCGTGTGGAGCTACTACAACGCCTACGGTGCCCGCGTCAGCGGCTGGATCCATGATGGGGCCTGGTACTACCTCGACCCCACGACCGGAGCGATGGCGACCGGATGGGCGCAGGTCGGTGGTACCTGGTACCTCTTCAATGCCTCGGGTGCGATGCTCACCGGCTGGCAGTACGCCGGAAGCTGGTACTACCTGGCCCCCTCGGGAGCCATGCTCACCGGCTGGCAGCACATCGGTTCCACCTGGTACTACTTCGCGGGTGACGGCCACATGGTCACCGGCTGGCAGTCGATCGACGGCCGTTGGTATTTCTTCGCTCCCTCGGGTGCGTGGATCTGATCCGTCTGGCCGAGCCGGGGTCGGGGAGCGTACATGCCCTCCCGGCCCCGGCCTCGTCTATGTGAGACGTCACCCCGAAAACAGCCCACGTGGTGGAACGATTCCGCCGCGGGGCGCTCGGGCGGGGGAAGATGGAGCCATGACACTGAACATCGCAGTAATCCCTGGCGACGGCATCGGCAAGGAGATCGTCCCCGAAGGCCTCAAAGTTCTAGACCGTGTCCTGGCGGACAAGGGCGTCGACTACTCCACGACCCACTTCAACCTGGGAGCCGAGCGCTGGCACGCCACCGGCGACACCCTGACCGACGAGGACCTCGAGGCGATCAAGCGCCACGACGTCATCCTCCTGGGTGCGGTCGGCGACCCCTCCGTCCCCTCCGGCGTTCTCGAGCGCGGGCTGCTGCTCAAGCTGCGCTTCGCTCTCGACCACTACGTGAACCTGCGTCCCTCCAAGTACTACGAGGGTGTTCCCAGCCCCCTGGCCAACCCCGGCGACATCGACTTCGTCGTCGTTCGCGAAGGCACCGAGGGCCTCTACTGCGGCAACGGCGGCGCCGTTCGCGTCGGCACCCCCCACGAGATCGCAACCGAGGTCAGCATCAACACCGCCTACGGTGTCGAGCGCGTCGTGCGCTACGCCTTCGAAGCGGCCGCCTCGCGCAAGAAGCACCTCACCCTCGTCCACAAGCACAACGTCCTGGTTAACGCCGGACATATGTGGCGCCGCATTGTCGACGAGGTGGGGGAGGAGTATCCCGAGGTGCGCGTCGATTACTGCCACATCGATGCTGCCACCATCTACATGGTCACCGACCCCGCGCGCTTCGACGTCATCGTCACCGACAACCTTTTCGGCGACATCCTCACCGACGAGGCTGGGGCCGTCACCGGCGGCATCGGCCTGAGCGCGTCCGGTAACCTGAACCCCTCGCGCGAGTACCCCTCCATGTTCGAGCCCGTGCACGGCTCTGCCCCCGACATCGCGGGACAGGGCAAGGCCGATCCGACCGCGACCATCTCCTCGGTCGCGCTGATGCTCGACTTCATGGGATTCGCCGAGGAAGCCGCGCGCGTGCGTGCCGCGATCGACGCCGACATGGCAGCGCGTGCGCAGGCGGCCGCGGCCGGAACGCCGCTCGTCCGTTCGACCTCTCAGATCGGCGACGACATCGCCGCTAGGGTCTGAGACTCACGCGAAACACGAGGGCCGCTCCCCGGGATGGGGGAGCGGCCCTCGTGTCTGTATGAAAGCGCCCGTGAGGCGAGGTGCTCGCTGTCAGCGCGTACCGATGAGGGCTGGCAGCGGCGTGCGAGGAGCCCACTGCTGGATGTCCGCCAACGCGGCGCTGGCCCCGGCCGCACGTACATCCGAGGAATCGCTGGCCAGCATGGCGGAGTCCGCCGCGAGCAGGTTTGATGCCAGGGAGGGTGCATCGAGGAAACCAAGTGTGCAGCGAGGAGTGCGCGCGTCGGCAGCGCCGGCGCGTAGCGCGATGTCGGCGCGCGCGAGGAGCTCGCCTGACACGGCGTATGCGTCGGTCAGCGTGCCCGCACTCACCTGGGCCTTCGGCAGTGATGATGCGGTGCAATCCCATGTGGCGACAGCCTGTGAGAGTTCCGCCGAAGAAGACAGATCCTTGCCGGAAGGGACGAACGTGGGGGAGATGGAGGACTCATTGAACAGGTCGATCGCCCAGGTCTGAACGCCCTGACGCGATGCCGCATTCACGCGGTCGTTGATGAGTAGCGCCGCGTCGTCGCCGGCCTCGAGATCGATACCGTAGACATGGGCGAGACTCACCGCGCTCGCGTAGCGCCCGAGCGCGGAGGCACCGAGTGTGCGCGCTTCATCGGCGGACGTCTTGTCCGGGTTGGCGGCAATCTCGAGGTCGCGCGTGGCAGTGCGCGCCAGCCACGACACGTACGCCGAGACGTCGGTGGGCGCCTCGGATACGGCTGCCGGAGCGGACTGACCATCGGGTGTCACCCCACCCCACGGATCCCACAGTCCGCCGAGCGCCTCGAGCCGTGCCTGCGAGGATGAGGCCACGTCGCGCAGAGCGGACGAACAGGACGCGCAATCCGTCGCAACCTCGGCGAGCTGGGTCGCGCGAGCCGCAGCGGCAGCTTCCGTGCGCGCGGCCTGGTCGCGCACAGCGGCGAATCCTGTCAGGGCAGGCAGAGAAGACGACGAGCACGCGGATAGCGCGAGGGCCGCCACCCCAGTCGCGACGAGGCCGGGGATGCGGTGTGTGGTCAAAGTCAGTTTTGCGAAACGCACACCCGCATCATCCCACACCCCCGGGTAGGATAGGGAACTGACCCGCGTACGCGAGAGAAAGATAGGCGCATATGGCATCGTCCACGTCAGAGGGACCGCTCGAGGAGCTGCTGGCTCCCGTGGTCGAACAGTCGGGACTGGAACTGGACTCGGTGACCCGCTCACGCTCCGACGCGATGCCCCTCCTGCGGGTCATCGTCGAAGCGCCCATCGGTGCCGACGGAATTGACTCGGACACCCTCGCTGAGGTGTCCCGCGCCGTCTCGAAAGCCCTGGACGTTGCGGACCCGATCGACGGCGAATACCTGCTCGAAGTCTCCACGCCGGGAGCTGAACGCGAGCTCACGAAGGTCGGGCATTGGATGCGACAGATCGGACGCCTCGTGCGTATCAAGCTGCGAGCCGGCGGCTACGTCTCTGGACGCGTCGTCGCCGCGAACGAGACCAGCGCAACGATCGATGTCGACGGCGAAACGACTACCATTGAGTATCAGGACATGAGGAAGGCGCGTTCGCGCGTCGACTTTGGAACGGGGAACTAACTCCGTGATCTGCGATGTGCCCGGCTGCGTTGACGCAGCCGGGCACATGTGTGTGATCCGTTTGATAATGAACCCGATGGGGTGTAGAGTGTGACGCGATGCACGGGAGCCCCAGAAGTGAGGGGCTGAGAGGGAGGCGATCCTCCGACCGACACACCTGATCCGGGTCATACCGGCGTAGGGACGCAGACACTTCTTCCACGAAGGCTCGTGCGCGCACGCGAAAGAGCCTACGTGAGCGACGATAACAATCATCTCGACGTGACGACCAGGGTCTGGCCCGTCATCTCCGACGAGGAAATCTCCCGGGTACTCGCCCGCCTCGCCACCCCCATCGCAGGCACCGCCCTGCAGGTTTCGAACCGCCCAACGACAGCGGGAATCCTCGTAGATGCGGGCGATACGACGGTTTTCATCAAGCGTTATGGGCCTGGCACCGTACCCCCCGATCACCTGCGAGCTGTCCACGGCCTCGTCGCCCACGTACGCGCGAAGGGTTTTCCTACCCCAGCCTTTCTGCCCTTTGCGGACGGCGATACCGTCTGGGAAACACCTACGGGCACGTGGGAGGTGTGCGAAGGGGCAATCGGTGAGGACCGGTACCGTGATGATCCCACGTGGACGATTCCGGGCACCCTCGAGGAGGCGCACGCCCTGGGCACCATGACCGCGCGACTCGCCCTGGCCTCGGCGGACTATCGAGCCCGCAACAACCCGCCCTGCGCCTACCAGTCACGCATGCGCCTCTTCGCCGACGATCCCCGCCGAGACCTGGCCCAATGGATCGAGCAGCGACCCGGGGTTGCGGCCTTCCTACACGATACGGGCAGACGTATCGAAGATCAGTGGGAACCGCATCTGAAGTTCGCCGCCGCATACGCCCCGATCGCCCGCGATCTACCGACGTCGTGGACCCACGGAGACCTGCACATCTCCAACGTCTTCTGGCAGGGCCTCGCCCCCTCACAATTCATCGATTTTGGGCTGGCCGATCTCAATCCCTCCATCTACGACTTGGCGCTCATTATCGAGCGCAATGCCTTCGAGTGGACGCGGATCGTCGACGGCGAGGAAGAGGCAGTCCACCGAGACATCACCCTCGCCCTCATCGAAGGCTACGAGGACGTCAGACCCCTGAGTCCTCTCGAACGACGCGGCCTCATTGCCTTGATGCCGCTGATCCAAGCGGAGTCTGGCCTCAACTGGATCGACTACCAGTACAGGGCGACCCGATCCATCCCGGGCGCGACTTGGTGCCTTGACATTTTCTTCGGCGAGCATACTCGGTGGTTCACACGCCCGGCTGGGCAGGACTACCTGGCGTGGCTCGACGACGCAGTAATGCACGAATGAAAGGAAAAACAATGAAACGAACTATCAAGGGGCTTGCAATGCTGCTGCCCGCCTGCGCTCTCGCCGTGGCGGCCTGCTCAGACACCGCAACGAACTCCCAGAGCGAGCATCCGCGGGAAACAGTGAGTGTCGTCCTGGACTGGACACCGAACACAAACCATTCCGGCGTCTACCTGGCCATCGCCCGCGGATACTACGAGCAGGCGGGCATCGATGTTGAGATCCTGCCCTACTCCGAAGCGGGGTCCGCGTCAGTTCTCCTGGGAGGAGGGGCCGATTTCGCCTTCGAAGGGGCTTACTCCGTGATCGCCGGCAAAGCGCGTGGTGACGACATGACCATGGTCTTCAACCTCCAGCAAGAGTCCTCGCAGGGCATCGCAGTGCGCGCAGACAACTCGGACATCATGAGGCCCGCCGACCTTGACGGAAAACTCTTTGCAACCTGGGGCGCAGCCGAAGGCGTGGCGAAGGTACAAACTATGATCCGCAACGACGGCGGACAAGGAAACGTGGAGACCGCGCTGCTCGGAACCAGCGCCTACGCAGCCGTCTACAACGGCACGGCAGACTATGCCGAAGGCCTGACAACGTGGGAAGGGATCGAGGCGGACCTCGCCGGAACCCCCGTCAAGTGGTTCATGCCCGCTGACTACGGTGTTGAGACGACGCCCGCCGAGCTCGGTCTGGTAACAACCCCCGCATACCTGCGAGACCACTCCGACCTGGCAAAGCGATTCATCCAGGCGACCCAACGCGGATACAAGGATGCCATCTCCGATCCGTCCGGTGCCGTAGACGCACTGTTGAATGCCAATCCCGACGCTGCCATCGATCGCGAATTGGCCACCAGGAGCCAGGAGCTGCTCTCATCGCAGTACTGGAAGGACTCAGCTGGCAGCGTCGGTCACGGTGACGTCGATCGTTGGCAGCGCTACATCGACTACCTGGAGGGACAGGGCCTCCTCGAAGACGCCAACGGAAAGCCCGCATCCGCCGGCCTGCGAGGCGCAGACATGGTGACCAATGATCTCCTCGAGTAGGCCAAGCTCGGAGGATGGGCGCACGCGCGACAATGTCGTGCGCTCAGCCTGGGCACTCGCCTCCCTGGGCGTGGTCGTGACAGCGTGGCAGATTCTCCACGCCTGGTCCGGCCTGTCAGAGCGGATCCTGCCGGCTCCCACCACAATTGTTACCTCGGCAGCGGCCAGCTGGCCGTCGCTCAGAGCGGCTGCGTGGGCGACGGGTATCGAAGGGATCGCGGGCATGCTCGTCGGAATCGCTACGGGAGTCATCATCGCTTTCACCACGTCGCTCTGGCCCCGCGTCTCCCATGTCGCCATGCCAATCCTGGTTGTCTCCCAGACAATCCCCCTGGTGGCGATCGCACCCCTCATGGTGATTTGGATGGGCTTCACCATGGCCTCGAAAATTGTGGTCGTTGCGGTGTTCACCGCCTTCCCCGTGGCTATTGCCTTGCTGCGCGGTCTCGGGCGCGTGCCAACCTCCCTCACCGACCCACTCGCTGTCGCCGGTGCCTCGCGTCTCTGGATCCTCATCCATGCGCGGCTGCCATGGGCACACACGCACCTGTTCTCGGGCATCCGCATCGCGGCTACCTACGCGTTCGCATCTGCTGCCACGGCCGAGTTTATGGGCGCCAAACGTGGACTTGGCGTCTTCCTCCTGAGTGCGCAATCGTCATTTCGCACCGACCTCGTATTTGCCGGAGCCGGAGTCCTCGTGCTGATGACACTCCTGCTCTACGCACTCGTTGCCGCTGCGGAGGCGGTGACATCCCGTCGCTCCCTGCCCTCTCCCTGGAGGCGAATGAAGGGGAGTCGGAGCGTCGTTCCCGGACGCATCGACATCGCTGACGTGTCGAAAACCTACCGCTCCTCGAGGGGGGACGTGCGAGCGCTTGAGCGTGCGAGCTTGGCGGTAACGGAGGGGAAGATAGCGGCCGTCGTCGGTCCCTCCGGATGCGGCAAGAGCACACTCATCCGTATTACGGCTGGACTCGAACAGGCAGACCATGCGCTCGACCACGTGCAGCCGAACACTTCTATGTCCTGCGCCCTTATGCCGCAATCGGACTCGCTCGTGCCCTGGCTCAGCGTTCGAGACAACGTGGCTCTGCCTCTCGTCCTGGCGGGAGCCCTGAAACGGGACGCTCGCGCCCAGGCGCAAGCCGCCCTTGAGGGGCTGGCACTCGGCTCATTTTCCTCCCACCGGCCCGATGAGCTGTCCGGAGGAATGCGTGCCCGTGTTGCTTTCGCTCGTACGATGCTCACCCCGGCCAGCGCGATCCTGCTTGATGAACCCTTCGGAGCTCTCGACGCCCTCACTCGGGCAGACGTGTGCGACTGGCTCGCGGGCATTCTCGACGAGGAATCGCGCACAACCATCATCGTCACCCACGACATCCGGGAAGCCGTTCAACTTGCCGACACCGTCCATGTCATGAGCGTGCGGCCCGGGCATATCACAGACATCATCCCGATTGATCTACCGCACCCTCGCGGGCGCGGTACCCGACGACTGGAGCGATTCCACGCCCTGTGCGCCCGCGTGGAAGACGCTCTTACCAACACTCACGCGCGCACCGAACACGAAGGAACACCATGCCAGTCACACGAGTAATGCTCGAATACGTACACCCGTGGCCCAACCATGCCGGCCTCTTCCTGGCCAGGCGCAACGGAGGCTTCGCGCGGGCGGGTCTCGAAGTCGAACTGATCTCCGACGGTTACGATAGGGGAGGGGCGCCCGCGATGCTCGCGCGCGGCGAATACGATGTCGCCTCCCTGCGCCTGGGACACGTTCTGCAGTCGCGGTCCGCCGGCGTGCCTTTCGTCGCCGTTGCAACGCTCAATCAGCGTCAGCTCGGATCGGTGATCACAACGCCCGCGACTGGGATCTCGCGCTTCGCGGACCTTGAAGGAAAGACCGTTGCCGTTCCGCCTGTTGCTCGCCTCATTCACGAAGTATGCGAGGCGGTGGCCGCGGACGGGGGAGACCCCACCCTGATTCGCTTTGCGGACCCCGGCAACTGGGAGCCCGATGTTCGCTCCGTCGAGCAGGGGATCTACGACGCCGTTATGAACGTTCGTGCGTGGGAACCCTTCCAAGGAAATACTCCTCTTGATGAGGTGGTCGTCCTCGAATTCGACTCGGTAGGGGTCGCACCTCATCACTCCTACTTCCTGTCGGTGCGCGAGGACACCCTGGAACGTAATCCCGAATTCGTCCGTACGTTCCTCGCCGCTGCGAGTGTCGGCTACCGGGAGGCAATGGACGACGAGGACAGCGCCGTCGAAGCGATGACGTGGCCCATGTGCCACGTGCGCCCCGAGGTACTGCGTGCCTCGCTGCGGGCAATTCGTGACTCCTGGTTCACTCCCTCCGGACGTTGGGGCGAGATCCAAGAGGATCTTGTGACTTCCTACATGGAATGGATGGAAAAGGGCGGGTGGCTCGAAGAGGGCAGCTCGGGTGATGATCTGGCGGGAGCTTGGACGAACGCCTTCCTGCCGTAGAAAAGTACCTAGCGGGCGCTCGCGCGCCCGTTCGCAGACGCCTCGCCCATTCCCCAGTGTGGTCGAGGCGTCTGCTTGTACGGCGCCCGTCGCGGATGAACGTGACGTAGGCGAGACAATCGCAACGACCACCAACCGCGCCAGATCGATTACCATGGGTAACCAGGACATGAGGAAGGCGCGTTCACGCGTCGACTTTGGAACGGGGAAGTAGGAGACCATGGAAATCGATATGACCGCTCTGCGGATGGTGGAAAATGAGAAGGGTGTCAGCCTCGAAACCCTCGTCGACGCCATCGAAGAGGCGCTGCTCAAGGCGTACCACAACCTGCCCGGCGCCATCTCCCAGGCCCGCATCGAAATCGACAAGAAGACCGGACGCGTCACCGTCATGGCTATGGACGAGGACGAGGACGGCAACCCGATCGGCGAGTTCGACGACACCCCGAAGAACTTCGGCCGCATCGCCCAGTCGACCGCGCGCTCTGTCATCATGCAGCGCCTGCGCGACGCCGACGACCAGCGCGTCTTCGGTGACTTCGCCGGTCGTGAAGGCCAGATCATCACGGGCACCGTCCAGGCCCCGCGCCCCGGCCGCCCCACGATGGTCCAGGTCTCCGATGACTTCGAGGCCGTCCTGCCCGACGGTGAAAAGGTCCCCGGCGAGTCCTACCGCCACGGTGACCGCATCCGCGCCTACGTCGTGGGCGTCGAGCGCACCGAGCGCGGTCCGCGCATCACCCTGTCGCGCACCCACCCCAACCTCGTCGCCGGCCTCTTCCAGCGTGAGGTTCCCGAGATCCAGCAGGGCCTCGTGAAGATCAAGGCGATTGCCCGCGAGGCCGGACACCGCACGAAGATCGCCGTGGCCGCCACCCGCGAAGGCATCAACGCCAAGGGCGCCTGCATTGGGCCGATGGGCGCGCGCGTGCGCTCCGTCATGGCCGAGCTGGGCGGGGAGAAGATCGACATCGTCGATTACTCCGACGATCCGGCGCGTTTCGTCGCCAACTCGCTCTCGCCCGCACGCGTCACCCGCGTCGTCGTCCACTCCGTGGACAACCGTACGGCGACGGCCATCGTCCCCGACTTCCAGCTCTCCCTCGCCATCGGCAAGGAAGGGCAGAACGCTCGCCTTGCCGCACGCCTGACGAACTACCACATCGACATCCACGCCGACACGGAAACCGGCGACGACGCGATCGCCTCGCGCGTCTCCACCCCCGATGACGTGACAAGTCGCTCATAGTTTCTCAGACGAGCAATCCCCTAGCTGGACTAAGCTAGGGGATTGTGTCGTATTCTGTGCCGCCAGTGCCCACCTCCGGGCCCCAGCGCACCTGCATTGGATGCGGCGCACACGCGCACCGAACCGCACTCGTGCGGATCGTGCGCTCGCCAGACGGATCGATTCACGTCGATCCGGCGGCGATTCTTCCAGGCCGAGGTGCCTGGGTGCACCCCGATGCGGGGTGTATCCAGAAAGCCCGAGTCAGACGCGGTCTTGCGCGCTCGTTCCGAACGGGAAACGTTCCGGAGGGCGTGTGGGACGACGTGGAGGAGTTGATCAACCACCAGTGATGGCCACGCGCCATCAACGCCGAGAAAATGGAAGCGGGTTGGAAGCTGATGGGCACCCGATGAGTACCCAGCGATGAGCTGCCAGCAATATCAGTAAGGCGTCTCCGGACCGGAGACGCTTCCGGAATGGAGAAATGTGGCAAAGTTGCGTGTCCACGAGCTCGCCAAAGAGCTCGGAATCACCAGCAAAGAACTGATGGGTCACCTGAAGGAAGCAGGTGAATTCGTCAAGTCGTCGTCGTCCTCGCTCGAACCGCCCGTCGTGCGGCAGATGCGCGAGAAGTTCGCGACGGCCCCCAAGACCAAGAAGGCGGACGCCAAGCCCGCCGCCAAGGCTCCCAAGCCCGGCGCGGCCAAGCCCGCCGCGAAGAAGGCTGGCGCCCCCGCCGACGTGGCACCCAAGGCTGCCGCACCCAAGGCTGGCGCTCCCAAGCCTGGCGCGCCGAAGCCCGCTGCGGCCCCCAAGAGCGCTCCCAAACCTCGCGGCAAGAAGCCCGAAGGGACCCCCAAGCCCTCGGGCCGCAAGAGCGCGGACGCTAGCGCTCCCAAGCCCACCCCGCGTCGTAACGACGCCCCTCGTCCGGCTCGCCCCGGTGGCCCGCGTCCCGGTGGCCCGCGCCCGGGCAACAACCCGTACGCCTCGTCCCAGGGCATGCCCCGTCCGGGCGGCTCCGGTGGTCCGCGCCCCGGTGGCCCGCGTCCGGGAGCCTCGGGCAACGGCGGCCCGCGTCCCGGCGCCGCGCGTTCGGGTGCCTCCGGTAACGGCGGTCCCCGTCCCGGTGCCTCGCGCCCCGGTGGCAACCGCCCGAACCCGGGCATGATGCCCGGCCAGGCGAACTTCGCTCGTAATGCTGCTTCCGGTAACGGCGGCGGAGAGCGCGGCGGTCGCGGCGGTGGTCGTGGTCGCGGCAATGGCCGTCCCGGTGGCGCAGGTGCAGGCGCCGGCGGTCCTCAGAACAACGGCGGCGGCTTCGGCGGTCCCCGCGGTGGTGGTCGCGGCGGTCGTGGATCCACGCCGGGCGCATTCGGTCGCGGAGGCGGCCGCTCGCAGCGCGGACGCAAGTCGAAGCGTGCGAAGCGTCAAGAGTACGAGCAGCAGAACGCGCCCGTCATTGGCGGTGTCTCGATCCCGCGCGGTAACGGCGCGCAGATCCGCATCCGTCAGGGCGCATCCCTGGCCGATCTCGCTGAGAAGATTGACGTCAATCCCGCAGCGCTCGTGACGGTCCTCTTCGCCCTGGGCGAGATGGCGACCGCCACGCAGTCCCTCGACCAGGACACCTTCGAGGCCCTGGGCGCGGAGCTCGGCTACGACGTCAAGGTCGTTTCCCCCGAGGACGAGGACCGCGAGCTGCTCGAGTCCTTCGACATCGACCTCGAGGCCGAAGAGCTCGATGACGCCGACAACATGCAGCCCCGTCCTCCGGTCGTCACCGTCATGGGTCACGTCGACCACGGTAAGACCAAGCTGCTCGACGCGATCCGCCACACGGACGTCGTCGACACCGAGCACGGTGGTATCACCCAGCACATCGGCGCCTACCAGGTCACCGTCAAGGCTGAGGACGGCACCGCCCGCCCGATCACCTTCATCGACACCCCCGGTCACGAGGCCTTCACGGCTATGCGTGCCCGTGGCGCGCAGGTCACCGATATCGCGATCCTCGTGGTCGCGGCCGATGACGGCGTCATGCCCCAGACGGTTGAGGCCATCAACCACGCGCAGGCGGCCGGCGTTCCGATCGTCGTTGCGGTCAACAAGGTCGATAAGGACACCGCGAACCCGGAGAAGATCCGTTCCCAGCTCACCGAGTACGGCCTGGTCGCAGAGGAGTACGGCGGCGACGTCATGTTCGTCAACATCTCCGCCAAGCAGCGCACGGGCATTCGCGAGCTGCTTGAGGCCGTCCTGCTGACCGCCGACGCGGCGCTGACCCTCGAGGCCAACCCGCTAACCGACGCGCGCGGTGTCGCCATCGAAGCGAACCTGGACAAGGGCCGCGGCGCCGTCGCGACCATGCTGGTTCAGCGTGGCACGCTCCACGTGGGCGACTCCCTCGTGGTCGGCTCGTCTTACGGCCGTGTGCGCGCCATGTTCGACGACGCCGGTCATGACGTCTCCGAGGCTGGTCCGTCGACCCCCGTCGCGGTCCTCGGTCTGACGTCCGTTCCGCGCGCCGGCGATTCCTTCCTGGTTGCGCCCGACGACCGCACGGCCCGCCAGATCGCCGACAAGCGTGAGGCTGCCGAGCGTCAGGCCCTGCTGGCTAAGCGCCGCAAGCGCGTCTCCCTGGAGGACTTTGACAAGGTCCTGGCCGAGGGCGAGGTCGACACCCTCAACCTGGTCATCAAGGGCGACGTGTCCGGTGCCGTGGAGGCCCTGGAAGACTCGCTGCTGCGCATCGATGTGGGCGACGAGGTCGCGCTGCGTATCATCCACCGCGGTGTCGGTGCGATCACGCAGAACGACGTCAACCTGGCGACCGTCGACAACGCGGTCATCATCGGCTTCAACGTCCGTCCCGCCGAGCGCGTGGCCGAGATGGCGGATGCCGAAGGTGTCGAGATCAAGTACTACAACGTCATCTACTCTGCGATCGACGATATTGAGGCGGCCCTCAAGGGCATGCTCAAGCCGATCTACGAGGAGGTCCAGCTGGGCACCGCGGAGATCCGCCAGGTCTTCCGCTCCGGCAAGTTCGGCAACATCGCCGGTTCGATCGTCCGTTCCGGCACGATCAAGCGCGGCACCAAGGCTCGCCTGGTGCGCGACGGCGTCGTTGTCGCCGACAACCTCGAGATCGCGTCCCTGCGTCGCGAGAAGGACGACGTCACCGAGGTCCGCGAGGGCTACGAGTGCGGTATCACTCTGGGTTACAAGGACATCGCCGAGGGCGACGTCATTGAGACCTGGGAGATGCGCGAGAAGGCTCGTGACTGATTCCGTGGTGTGAAGTATCGGGGTCCGGGCATGCTCGGACCCCGATCTTCTCTCATCTAGTGTTTCGACAAGGGCGTGAGTGCCCGAAAGGAGGGCGCGATGGCTGACGAGGCTCGCGTTCGTAAGGTGCAGGAGCGAATACTGCAGACTGTCGCGTCGATGATCGGACGCCACGTGAAGGATCCCCGTCTGGAGCTCGTGACGATCACGGATGTGCGTGTGACGGGTGACTTGCAGCACGCGTCCATCTTCTACACGGTGCTCGGCGATGACGAGCAGCGCGAGAAGGCGGCTCGCGCGTTCGCGTCCGCGCAGGGTCTTTTCCGCTCGCGTGTGGGCAAGGCTCTGGGCCTGCGTCTAACTCCGACCCTGGAGTTCATTCCCGATGCGCTGCCCGAGAGCGCCGCTGCGCTCGAGGACGCGCTGGCGAAGGCCAAGGCGAAGGACGAGGCCATCGCGGCAGCCTCTGCCGGTGCCACCTACGCCGGCGACGCTGACCCCTACCGTCACGATGACGACGAGAACGACGCCGAGAAGGGTTGGGCCTGACCGTCATGGCTCGTCGACCCGATAATCCGCGCCCCGGCCTCGTCGTTATCGACAAGCCGCAGGGGCTCACCAGCCACGACGTGGTCTCACGCGTGCGACGACTGGCTCACACCCGCAAGGTGGGGCACGGTGGCACCCTGGACCCGATGGCCACGGGAGTCCTTGTGATCGGCATTGGGAAGGCAACGAAACTGCTCACGTGGGTGAGTGGACATTCAAAAGAATATCGGGCGACGATCCGTTTTGGCGTCGCTACCAACACAGACGATGCAGAAGGTGTCGCGACCGCAGCCGTGGGCTGCGAGTCGCTGAGCGAGGATCAGCTCGAAGCCGCGCTCGCGCCGCTGCGTGGGGACATCATGCAGGTGCCTTCGACCGTTTCGGCGATCAAGGTGAACGGCAAGCGTGCCTATGCCCTCGCCCGTGCGGGTGAGGACGTCGAACTGGCGGCGCGCCCGGTGCGTATTTCGCGCCTGGAAGTCCTGGCGCCCCCGCGCCCTGCCGAGTGCATCCTCGAGGAGACCGACGCCGATAACGCGCCAGGCGAACAGGTACCCTCCGGCCCCGTTCGAGTGGTCGACGTTGACGTGGTCGTCGAGTGCTCCTCGGGTACCTATGTGCGCGCCCTCGCGCGCGATGCCGGCGAGGGGCTCGGTGTGGGCGCTCACCTGACCGCGCTGCGCCGCACGCGCGTGGGTGACGTGACGGTGGAGACGGCGATGACGCTCGAGGAACTGAGCGCCGCGGTTGAGGCCGCCACCCCGGAAGGGGAGGTGGACGCAGAACCGGTCCTCCCCCTCGTCCCCCTGGGGGAGGCCGCGCGCACTATGTTCCCCACGCTCCTCCTGACAGAGGCTGAGGCCGGTGCGTTTGCTCACGGACAGGCCCCCCGGCGTTCGCGCGGTGACCTGGCGCAGTGGGTGGCCGAGGCCGGTGACCGCGCGCAGAGCGATGACGGGGAGGGAGCCTCGCCGATTGCCGCCGTCGCGCCCGACGGCACCGTCGTGGGTCTGCTGCGCATTGACGAGGCACGCCTGTGCACCGTCCTGGTTTTCTAGAAAGAGACTCATGAACGTTTGGTATTCCCTCTCAGACATTCCCGGCAACGAGGCCAGTGTCGTCACCATCGGGAACTTCGATGGCATGCACAACGGACACAAGAAGGTCATCTCCACCTGCATCGAGCGCGCCCACAAGCTCGGCGTCGACGCGGTGGCCATCACCTTCGACCCGCACCCCATCCAGGTACACAAGCCCGAGGTGGGCCTCCAGCTCATCTCCCCGCTGCGCGACCGCCTCGACGCGATGGCTGCGGCTGGCCTGGACGCGACGCTCGTCGCCCACTATGACGCGAGTGTCTACAGCCTCGAGCCCGAGGAATTCGTCGATGAATACCTCGTGGAGCGCTGTGGTGCCCGCGAGGTCGTTGTCGGCGAAGACTTCCGTTTCGGACGCGGTAACGCGGGCACGATCGATACGCTGCGTGAGCTCGGGCGCCGCTACGGCTTCAACGTCATTACGGTCACCGATATCGAGGCACCTGAGGGGCGCCGCTGGTCCTCCTCCTGGGTACGCGAGCTCCTCGCCGCCGGCGATGTCTCCGGCGCCGCCCGAGTACTCGGACACCTCCATCGCATCCGCGGCACCGTCTGTCACGGCTTCAAGCGCGGCCGCACACTCGGCTTCCCGACCGCAAACCTGTCCGAGGATGTCGAAGGCGTTATCCCCGCCGACGGTGTCTACGCCGGCTGGGTCGTTCGCGCCGTGCCCGGCACGCAGTCCGCCGAGTTCCTCCCCGCTGCCATCTCCGTGGGAACCAACCCACAGTTCAACGGCGAGGACCGCACCGTCGAGGCCCACGTCCTTGGCCGCTCCGACCTGAACCTCTACGGCGAACGCATTGCTGTGACCTTCGTGTCGCGTATCCGCCCGATGATGGCCTTCGATTCCCTCGACGACCTGCTGACCCAGATGGACGACGACCTGCGTCAGACCGCATCCGTCCTCGGTATCGGCGTCGCCGGGCGCGTCGACCCGGACTCCGTCACCGCGCGATAGGGCGCCCTCCGCTTCGCCCGGTCCCGCGCCCAAGGGGGCGCACCCACCCCGCCCGAGGCCTGGGGCCGACGAGCAGGGGAAGGGCATTGGCCTCGATGATGAGCGGAATCGTTAGCTTGGTCGCTCACTGTGGGGATCGTGCCGCTGGCGTGCTACTGTAGAAAGGCCGTACACCGGCCGCGGACTGTCAGCACCCGGGAAAAGCCCGGATGCCCCGCGCAACGAATACAAAGGAGAAGCCTGTGCCGCTGAGCAAGGACGTCAAGGACCAGATCATCGCCGAGTA
>ERZ772960.844-NODE-844-length-25584-cov-3.256218_pt1 | contig 25584 bp, 20 predicted proteins | sample MGYA00580678_ERZ772960 | MGnify/ENA primary metagenome ERZ772960 (study PRJEB29015, sample SAMEA2737930) | human oral metagenome | biome: human oral; feature: human-associated habitat; material: dental | place: China | collected 2059 ... | reverse complement strand
AAACACATTTTCTTTGAAATAATTTTAGTACGTTTTTATAAGAGAAGCATGATAAAGAGTTTAATTTACTCATAAATCGAAAATTAATTAATATGAAAAAGAAAATTTTATCTACAATTTTCGTGATTGTAATTGCTGCTGTTGCAGTAACAAATATCGTTAAAAATAATAACAGTCACCATACAGAGGAGGTAATGAAAGATTTGGCATTGGAGAATGTGGAAGCATTGGCACAAATAAGTGAAGGAGAGGGTGGCGGTGACAATTGTTGCTGTGTGATGCATCTGCCTTGTTTTGACAACAATGGAAATACGACAGGACGATATTCTGCTTGCAGTTACCAAGGTCCCGGTTGTAATAAATCATGGCATTCGCATTCTTGTTCAAGTTGTAGCAGTCTGTTGTGATGAAATGGATTTCAATATTTGTTTCATGTTGCATGTTCATTTCATGCTCTGATTCAGGTGAAAACAACCTTATTGCAAAATATACTATGCGAACGGATTTCCGTAATCACAACATGAAACTTGAATCACTTGTGTCAAACATAAGAATCTTTCCTTTACAACCTCAAAACGAGGAAATTATTGGAAGTGTGAACGATCTATGTTTCATAGGAGATACTGTTTATATTTTAGATGAGAACGCATCTTCTATCCATAGCTTTGATATAATAAACGGTAAACACATAAAAACGTTACATGGACGGGGAGGAGGAAATCGAGAATATGTTCATCCCATCGCTATAGCATCCGATGAGAAGCATATTTTCTTGTTAGACCAGATGACACAGAGAATTTTATGCTATGATAAAAACCTTAATTATAGAAATACAACAGGTATAAACTTTGCAGGTGGAGACTTGGTGTGTCATAACGATAATCTTATTGTTTACAATTTGGCAAAATCGCCGAACTATGATTATAAATTTATTTGTTTAGACTTAAATGGAGCCGTGATGAATAAAATCATGCCATTTAAAGAAGATAAATATCATCGTGATATGTTTAATTGGGGAACAAAAAACCATTTCACAATGAACGAAAACGGGATTTTGTATTTCTATGACTCATTTACAAATGTATTATATCGCAAGACGAACATGAAAGACAAGTCTTATTATGAAATAGATTTCGGCCAATACACTATTCCTCAAGATAAACCTGTAAACAGTTTTAATATCTATGAATCTTCTTATGCGATCCCGACGGATTATTTTTTGATAAAAGACAGGATCATAGTCAGTTTGCTGCTTGATGGAAAAAGATATTACAGTTTTATCAATACGGAAACCGGCCAATCCGAAACCGGTACGGTGAAATCTTCGGATGGGGAATTACCGTTTTTCCCTCAATGGTCTCACAAGAATACCCTCGTTGGCTGCTGTTTATATGAAGATGTAAAAGAAAACTTGATGTTGGAAAAATATCTAATTGATGATGAAGAAACGTATGTCTTGTTGTTTTATGATATTTAACCGGATTGAAATCGTATGGAAGAGAGTCTATCCCATAACGAGTTTTCTTATTAGGATCAAAAACCAATCGTGACTGTAATTGTTGCTGTTGCAGTTTGGAATGTGAATAAACCGGATGCCATGAAAAAAAAGATCATACATCTTACGACGACAATTGTATGGGGAATCGTGTTTCTTGCTTGTTGCAGGAACAACGTTAGGCAGCAGATTGATGCAGATAATATCTTCAAAGAAGAGCCTGCTGCTGAAATTATTCCCGTTGAATTTCACGAGAATGCGGTTTTTAATTATTCTGATGTTTTTGATAATATATCGTTTATAAAATTAGAAACAAATGAACACTGCTTCATTGGGAAGATATCAAAATTGATTGCCTTGGGTAAGTATTTTATCGTAATGGACATAAATAATGACAATATTTTCGTTTTCAATGAGAGCGGTCATTTTAGGGGCTAAAAGGAATAGTTTTTCCCACCGAGATTCAACTGCAGACTTTCTTACTTGCTTGATAGAGAAAACAAAGTTATTCTTATGAGAAATCCGATCGATAACCCTGAGATCAAGCAGTTATATTTGAAAGTGATTAAAGAGTGGCTACAAGAATAACCATATTGAACAAATGAAACGCTATTTACATGCAATCCTGACAATGCTCTGTATATTCCATTTATTAGGATGCAGCAAGAAGGACAGATTATCTGTCGCATTAACAATGGCAGAAGATAACTGTACTGAATTGGAGAAAGTTCTTGTATATTATAAGAATGATTCGTTGAAATATCGTGCGACATGTTTTTTGATTGAGAACATGATTGGTAAGAAAAGCATATCCTATTCAAATGGTAACCGGATTATCATACCCGATATTACGAATATATCATCGGAAGTGTTAATTCATCATATAGATTTAGCCGTTGAAGTATGGCAGAAGTATCCATGGTGCAGATGCTTGAATGAGGAGGATTTTTTTCGCAAACTGTTGCCATACAGAATTAAGACTGAACCAATAGAAGACTGGCGAAGTTTCTACTATCATAAATACAAAGCAGTGGCAGATTCGTTGGCTTCAAAAGGAGCGACGATCAGCGAGGTCGTGTTTTTTTTCAATAGCCGTTACGGGAAACGATACACTCACGAAGCGGCTAAATATCGCGGAGATTTATCGTATCGTTTCATCGAAGAGATAGGTGGTGGTACATGTGACCATTTGGCATTGAATGCTGCGCAGGTAATGCGCTCTATTGGCATACCTCTTAATGTAGACGTGTTGCCATATCATGGAAAAGTGAATGGAGGACACGCATACAACAGTTTCACAGATGAAAACGGACAATTTGTTTATTTCTCCCCATACGAACGTGAACGGGACAGGAAGCAATGGGTTGCTCCGGTCGTTGTCAGATTACGCTATGAATATCCCGGATATGAGATAGTGACGCCCGTGTATTACAAAACGGCCGATGTGTATATCCCGGAGAAAAATGTTTGTCTTGCGACTTTAAATCGAGGGAAATTTAAAATTATTCTAAACGGTGAAGAAATAAATGACAAGACTCTGTTTCGCAATATAAGTCTTGGACTTCTATATTTTCCCGTCAATACTTACGGAGAACCGGCAAACACACCTCCTTTCATTTTGAAGGATAGTGGAGATTGTCAGTATATACCTTTCCCCGATATGGATAGATTGATTTCGATTAATGCCGTATACCTGTATGATGCAAAGCGCAAACTTAAAGTAATGCCTTCCGAGACATATATTCTTAAAGGTTGGCATAACGGATGGAAAGAAATAGGAAGTTGTAAACCTAAAGACTCTCTTTTTCTTTCATTCGAGAATATTCCTGATTACAAGTTGTTTTTAGTTTATGGAGAAGGACATTATTTAGAACAAATGCAACGGCCGTTTATCATAAACCATGATACTCTTGAATATTATTGATAGTTGAAGCAATGCGTTATTCCGGAAGACCCAAAAATGATTCTTCTTCGTGCAATGTGTCGGATGACCACCAAAAAGAGCAATCAATGAGGCACGCATGGAGTGAGGGCGGAATCAGTCTCCGATAATTTTTACCAGCACGCGCTTACGACGTTTGCCGTCGAACTCACCGTAGAAGATCTGCTCCCACGGCCCGAAGTCGAGCTTTCCGTCGGTCACGGCCACGACCACCTCCCGGCCCATCACCGAACGTTTCAGGTGAGCGTCGGCATTATCCTCGTATCCGTTATGCCGATATTGGCTATACGGTTTTTCGGGGGCAAGTTTCTCAAGCCACAGCTCCATATCATGATGCAGTCCGCTCTCGTCATCATTGATAAACACACTGGCCGTGATATGCATCGCATTGCAGAGCAGCAGTCCTTCGCGTATGCCGCTTTCGGCCAGACATTGCTCGATCTCGGATGTGATATTCACGAATGCCCGGCGCGTCGGTGTCTCAAACCATAATTCTTTTCTGTACGATTTCATATTCTTTCTAACCGTTTGTTCGGTGATATAAAGTTAAATATCAATAGGAAACGGAAACTTCTATTCCCGTTTCTTTATGTATGCGGTCGGCAATCGCATCAAGTTCGACCTTCGGAATCTTTTCGAGGGTACGTACCGGAGTCTCCCTGTCGATCGTATAAATCATCACTTTGTAGGGACGGATTTGTTTCAGCGCATCGATCCATGCCGCCACCTCCTCATCGCTCGTATTGTCGATCGCCACGCCATCGCGATGGCCGCGCAGGAACATCGTTTGAACGACGAGCCGTCCGTCGAAGCGACATAATTGGCGGACGAGTTTTTCGCAGGTGAAGTCGCGCCGGTCGGGATCGTCGATCTGCCGCATCCGTTCATCGTTCACGGAATCGAGTTTCATGATACACTCGTCGATCTTCAGCAGAGCGTTCATCACTTCCTCTTTATGCAACATGGTCGAGTTCGAAAGCACCGCCACTTTAGCCAGAGGACAGAGCGCATCGCGGACGGCAAGCGTGTCGTCGATAATCCCCGCGAACTCCGGGTGCATCGTCGGCTCTCCGTTACCGGAGAACGTGATCACATCGGGTCGCACACCTTTTTTCGCCATCTCCTGCAACTTGGCCGTGAGTGCATTCCGCACGTCTTCACGTTTGGGAGCCGGTCTTTTTGCCGGGAAGTCCTCGTTCAGTCCGCATTCGCAGTAGATACAGTTGAATGAGCAACGCTTCCCCTCGAGAGGCGATACATTGATGCCCAACGACACGCCCAAGCGGCGGCTGTGTACCGGGCCATATACGATCTGTTGAAATAATATCGTCGACAAATTTCTTTCTTTTACGGGTTGTACATTGCGCAAATTTCAGGAATAGGAGCCATATACGCAAGTTTTTTCATCAGAATTTCCAGCGGATCATGGCATGAACATCGGTGCGGTTTCGGCCGTCGATCGTTTCAAGTCCCGAGCCGATATGCTCACCTTCAAAATAATGGGTCCACCCGATTTTAGCGGCTATAACGAAGTGATATCCGACCGAATAACGCAATACGGTCGACAGGCGCATCCCTTTCCCGTAAAACGAAGTGCTATTGAAAGCGTAAAGCAGATTCTTTTCGTACGAATAGATACGGCTCTGATAATCATCCGTACGGAAGCAAGCGATAAACAAATCCGTTTGGAGAGGAAGCCTTTGAGGCTTCCACCCGACGGTATTTGATACCATCCATCCGTGACTTGTCGCTTTTGCTTCGGGAGTAAGAAGTGAGGCATCGATGGCGGCCTTCCACGACCATTCGGGAGTCGGATGGTATAACATTTGGGCACGCAGGCGATGATGACGCGTCGGGAGGATTTTTGTTTCGGGATGCCCCTTTACCGTATGATTTGACTCGCGTCGCCGGTAGCGATAACGTACATAAAAGTCCAGATGCTCCAGCTTCGAATAATCGACCTGCAACAGACAGTCGGTACCCGACGAAGGTGCATCGACCCCGAACTTCATCCACGGGAAATGATAAAAATCCGCATAGCCGGTTATTTTCCAAAAGCCAACGGGTGGCGTAAGCTCCCAGCCGATATATACGCCCTCCTCATTCCGTATATCGTTGCTTTGCGAAAACGCATGAGCGAAATAGGCTTGATAATCGGCAGCGTAGCGACGGTAGAGAATGATTCCTTTGACGGAGGAGGAAGGTGTCCATTGCAGTGCGTTCAGGGTCGCCCAGGCGCCATTGCGCGACAAAGCCGTTTCTCCGTACCCTTTCAGTGTATTTATGCGGAACATGTAGTCGACACTCGCATTCACGTTTCGGTTCCCGTGAAAAAGATAACGATTGTAAGGCTTCGCCGGAGGCTCGACCGTATGATGTCCGAAGTTGTACGTAATGGCCGTCAGTCCGATATGAGAGCCGGACGCGGCATAACGTATGTTTGTTCCGATGGTTTGCGTTGTTACCGCATGCCGTTTGCTACGTTCGCTTTCCGTGCGGTGCAGGCCATCGGTCTTGAACGAGGTGATGATGGAGCTGTCGGTCGAAGCATCTGCTTTACGGCGCGAATAAAACACGTTGGCTGTCCAGTTTTTCCATACGAAGGTAACTGCCACGCCACGAAAAAAATCGTGTTCGTTCGTCGAGTAATGGCGCCGGAAGCCGTTGCTGCGATAGCCGGACGAAGACAATACGGTGGTGCGTATGGGAATGAAATCATGGCTTAGCACCAACCCCTGGCCGAAAGAAGCTTTATAGTCACCCACCGCAAACGTCCTGAGCCATTTCTTCATATCGTTCAACAGCAGATGAGCCGAATAGTAATCATATCCTTTGTGACGGGCATTCCCAAACGGCTCGCCGGCATCTTTCTCCGCCACGAACCCGGCCTGAATACGTTCGTCGAACGTATAAGAGTAACGCAGTGAATGGTAAAACGGCTCGCCGAGGTACACCCGGTTAGGGTAACGCTGCAATATACTGTCGGGCTGCGGACGGTAGCCCTGCTTCTGCTCCAGCGTGCGACGATATTCGGCGATGCATTGATGAAAACCATGCTTTCGGAGGTTAGAGGCATTGATTGTATGTTGTTTCCGGCCGGCCTCGCCGACATACACGAAAGGCTCTATCTCTTCGATGGTCGGATGGTCTAACGCCGCGATATTTTTCAGTTCGTAGACGGTCAGCAGTGCACCGTATTTCTGACGGTAAGAAAGGATCGCCTCCACCTGTGCATCGGAAAGAAAGGGTAGCCGTCGCAGAGATTCGGCTGTAGCCGTGTTCAAATCAATCGGATGCTCGGCAAGATACGAGAGCTCGGAGTACAGCGATTCGAGTCGCTCGCTGTTTTCCTCGTCTTCGGCCAACTGCTGGATATATTCTTTCCATCGCTCGTTCGTTCGCTCATCCTGACCGTTTGCGCAGAAGCAAAGAATCAGGAAAAAGATCAGCCCAAAGATAAACCCTCGTTGTTCCATACTCCATCATTTTCAGAATGAGAAAGAAAGTCCGAAGCCGGAACCCGCGCCCAGCGCCGGATGATACCAAAAGGCCACATCGGCCGTCAAACCGACGAGCGTATAACTCACACCGGCTGACGGAAGGAACGGATGAGTGCTTATTCCGCTACGAATCCGGAAATCGGTGAATGCTTCATATTCCATGCCTGCGGAAAAAGAAAACGGCACCTCTTTGCATGTCTCCATTCCGACAAGGAACAGAACCTTCTCCGCCACCCAGTAATTCATGCCTAACAAAACCCTTCGCATCGTGGGATTCTTGCCATTTGTTTCACGCTCTCCTATCGAGACAGACGGAAAATTGATGACCGACAAGGCAATCAGCCAGTCGTCGGACGGATGGAATGCCGCTCCTACATCGACGGCTATCCGGGCCACATCACGTTCGAACAGCTCCGACTGCAAGAGGACATATTGCAGGCTGACACCGAGTGACCAGAAACGACTCAGTCGCCTCGCAACCGAAAAGCGGAACATGCTCTCGCGGTATTCGTCATAACCGAATGAAGCCACATGAGCGCCGAAAGGCAACAGGGTATTCGGATAGCACAGTCCTCCGCTGAGTGTACCCAGCTCTTTGATGTTATAACGGTTGAGATAGTCGGTGCGTACTTCGCGCTTTGGCATCATTGCCGGCAACGACGGGTTTAACAAAGCCGAGAGGGTAACGCCTTGTCCTCCCATGCCTGCGGTACGGGTATCGGCCGGACGGAGCCGGTCGGTTGCTCCCGCAAAGCAGCAAACAGTTCCCAGAACAATGATCAGCACCCCCTTTTTCATGATAAACTCCGTTTGATAACAACTCTATACAGCCTTTTTATAAAAACAATCAAGAGACGTAAATAGTTTAATTATTCAGGTGTTTTTTGTTGTGACTGCGGTTCGTTTTCAACATTCAGTCAGATTACCCTTTACCCTGTCCTGAAAAAGGGCGGCCGTTCTTTTATTGTGATCTCATTACCGTCTTGTAAAAGTGGATGAGATGAATGGTTTTTACTTCTTGCGAACGTCGATACCGATACCCGGTTTATCGGCAGGGTTCATGATGCCGTCCTGCAATGTTGCACCGCGGCACCAATCCGATTCGGGTTGGATGAGCAGGTTGCCGTCGAGGTCGCAGAAATCGACAGCCGGAGCGAGCTGGGTCGCCGCTGAGATGGCACATGAGCTTTCGGTCATGCAGCCGATCATCACCTGCATATTGAGTGAGCGGGTAAGGTTGACCATCTTCCAGGCTTCGCGCAGTCCGGTGCACTTCATCAGCTTGATGTTAATGCCGCTGTATGCATCTTTCAATCGAGGGATGTCCGTCAGTCGTTGCACGGCCTCATCGGCAAAGACAGGCAGCGGGCTATGTTCCGTGATCCATGCATGATCGTCGAGCTTCTTCTTCGACATGGGTTGTTCTACCATCACAATACCTTTTTCTTTCAACCACAGAATCATATCGAGCGCCTGATGCTTGTCTGTCCATCCCTGATTGGCATCGACGGCCAGCGGGATATCAGTCACTTCGCGGATCGTCTCGATCATCGTTTTATCATGTTCCGTCCCGAGCTTGATTTTCAGGATACGGAATTTGTCAAGATACTCTTTCGTCTTTTTACGAACAACCTCAGGTTGATCGATGCCGATCGTGTATGTCGTCGGAGGGATATGATCGGGATTCAATCCCCAGATTTTGTACCACGGCTGCCCCATGAGTTTTCCGACGAGATCGTGCAAGGCTATGTCGACGGCTGCTTTTGCGGCTGTATTGTTTTCGCCAAGGCGATCGACATACGTCAGAATATCCTCCATCTCGAACGGACTGCGGAAGCGGTCTAACTCCACCCGTTTCAAAAAAGCGCATACCGAAGCCTGCGACTCACCCAGATATTGGGGCATAGAGGCTTCGCCGTATCCCGTCATGCCGTCGTATTCGATTTTTGTGCGGACGGTCGGCGTCATGGTGCGCGAATAAGTAGATACGGTGAACGTATATCTCAATTGTAAATCGACCGGCTCGAATGTCAGCTTCATTTTGCCATCGAGCGCTACCGACTTCATCAGGGTGAACGGTGCGGCATGCGATGAGTCGAGAGACAGGCTGCCTGCCGCTGCTGCGAATGCTGCCGTTTTCAGAAAATTCCTGCGATTCTGTTTCATTGTTTGTTCCATGGGTTTTGGTAATACGGATTATTTTTAATCGTGCTGATTCCGGGCCATTCGCGAGCGCCGATGATACGGCAGGCACGTACAAACTCCGACGCATTCAGGGCATCGTAGTTCGGAGCAGATGGGGTGAGGCTGCCGACCTTTACCTGGGTAGCTTCATGGATAAATTCGCCGTTGCCCAGATAAATCCCGACATGACGGATACGGTCTCGGCTCTTTCCAAAGAAAAGCAAATCGCCCGGACGGAGATTCCCGTATCCGTTCGTGATATCAATCTGTTCGCCGGTGACGCATTGCTGAGACGCATCCCGTTGCAGGATGAGTCCGTGAAGGAAGAAAACGGTCTTTACGAAACCGCTGCAATCCATCGCTTTCGACGATGTGCCGCCCCAAAGGTAAGGTACGCCCATAAACGATTGTGCCGTAGCAAGAACACTTTCGGCCGTCAGATGGATGTGCTTCAGCCATTCGTCGATTGGCTGTGCTTCGGCTTTCAGGACAAAAGCCGTTCGTCCGTCGGGATACGAGATGCGGTAGAACGCTCCCTTTTTACCTTCGAGGCGGAGCATATTGCCCGCCACCAAGTCCGAAACGGGAGGCGACTTTCGATTGGCACGTGAATAGGCGAAGCCGTGATGAGCCAGAAAAATGATTTTCGGGGCGTCTGTCCATGCTGCAAAAGCACCGGCATTCATCTCAGTCACGTTACCGGACCTCGTATATCCCGTATAATTGTCCGGTGTTTGAATGCGCAACCATCCGTCGTGCCGTTCCAAGATACGGACGGGAGTGCCCAGCAGGGCCTGTGTCGCCATCTCGGCAGGATACCTGCCCTGCGTACGAATGCTGGCGACCGAAAGTGTCACCACGCCATACGTCCGTTCGCCTACCGCCTCGGAAGGTTCGAGTGGAACAGGCAGCATTTGAAGGCTCAGTCGGCGCACGGGAGCCATGTCTTGAGACGTTGACCGTACCGTATCTTTTGTTGCGAGAGGACTTCCCCCCGCTGTTGTCAGCGAAGCGAAGCATAGAAGCATGAGAGCAAAATATCGAAATCGTTTCATGATATAATCCATAAAAAACCGGCTAAAGGTAAGGCATATTTTATGAATATAAAAAATGAAAATCTGCTCTTCTTTCGACCGTGTAATCGTAAATAAATGGGTGAGAAAAGATAATAAATTTTCAGAAAAGCGATTATCTTTCTATCGATCACGAAGGAGAACCTCATCCAGTATACGATATTCATGCCATATAACCCATTTTTTTACTCTCGATACAGCGTTTTAATGCTTTTTTACTTCTCTTCATTACCGCCTCTGGCGAGGGCTGTCTGCCGGTGCAGGCACAGGGATCGAGATTTATGAGGAAGCCTATCTGCCCGTCTTTGCGCACGCGATGTACACGTTCGGAGACGGACGTCGCGTCTCACCTTTTGTATCGTTACAAGGAGGATATGAGATTCCGCTCGGGCATGCTGGTTTATTCGCTCGAGAATCCCGTTGTGTTGCAACATAAGGCGAGTTACTGGCACATCACGGCCTGCGACCCTGTGGTGGTCGAAAGCGGATACGCCTATGTCACGCTCCACACCGGAGTGCAATGCCGGAATCAAAGCATCAACCGGTTGGATGTCCTCAAACTGTCGGACGATTACCGGATAATTACCCCCGTAAACATGGTCAGTATGACCGAGCCTTACGGCTTGGGCATCGATAAAGAGATGCTGTTTATCGGTGACGGGAAAGCCGGTTTGAAAGTATTCGATGTCACCGACAAAAAGAAGATCGAAAACCACCTGATCGCCAGGTTCCCATCGATTCAGGCTTTCGACGTCATCCCCGTCAACGGTTACCTGTTTATGATCGGCAATGACGGTTTCTATCTCTACGACTATTCGAACCCGAAGCAAATTAAGCTGATTGGAAAAATTCCGGTCGTCAAGAAAGGAGAAAAGTGAATAGGCTGAAAAAAGACACAGTCTGAAAAGAAAAATCCCTGCACAAACATCCGAAACCGGATTTTCTATGTAAATTTGTGAGCGAATCATAGAGTAAGAAGGAATATGTTAACATCTAATGATCTTCAGTTACTGGCTGAAAAGAAGATTACGGAAACTGGTTTACAGGAGCAGCTGGATCGTTTTGTGCAGGGATTTCCATTTCTGGAGATCAAAGCGTCGGCGTCGGTCGTGAAAGGGATCCGCTCGATCTCGGACGAGGCACGTCAACAGTACATCGACCGCTGGAAAGCGTATCTGGCGGAGAACAAGAAAATACTCAAATTTGTACCGGCTTCGGGGGCAGCCAGCCGCATGTTTAAAGACTTGTTTAGCTTCCTGTCCGCCTCGTACGAGGTTCCCACAACTCCCTTTGAGAAGAAATTTTTCGACGAAATCGGGCGATTTGCCTTTTATCAATTACTCGATGCCTGTTGCCAGCAAAACGAGGGGCAGGATATTCCATCGCTGCTGGCTGCGGGTCAATACAAGGCGATCGTCAGTAATCTGCTCGAAGAAAAAGGACTGAATTACGGAGCACTGCCGAAAGGCTTGCTGCAATTTCATGCGTATGCGGATGGTGTGCGGACGGCGCTTGAGGAACATCTCGTCGAAGGAGCATTATATGCGAAGAACCGGACAGGCGAGGTACATATCCATCTGACTGTTTCGCCCGAACATCAGCCGTTGTTTGAGCAATTAGTCAAGGAAACGACGCCGGCCTACGAGAAAGCGTTCGGGGTGCATTATTCGGTGTCGTTCAGCACGCAGCAGCCCAGCACCGACACGGTAGCCGTGGATATGAAGAATGAACCGTTTCGCGATGCCGACGGACAGCTTGTATTCCGTCCGGGAGGGCACGGGGCACTCATTGGCAATCTGAATGCGATGGATGCCGATGTCGTATTTATCAAGAACATCGACAACGTGGTGCCCGACCATTTCAAAGACGCTACGGTTACGTACAAACAACTTTTGGCCGGAATACTCGTCGATCTGCAATCCCGGATCGCCGACTACCTGAAACTGATCGACAGCGGCCGCTATACGCCGAAGCAGGTGGCCGAGATGATCCGCTTCGTCGAAGATGAATTGTGCATTGAAAATCCGGAGCTGGAGTACCTTGAAGATGTCGAAGTGATTCTTTACATCAAACGGAAATTACTGCGTCCGTTGCGCGTGTGCGGCATGGTGAAGAACGTGGGCGAGCCCGGCGGAGGACCCTTTTTTGCCGTCAACCCCGACAGGACTATTTCGTTGCAGATTCTCGAAAGCTCACAGATTGATATGGAAAAACCCGAAGCCCGTCAATTCTTCGAGCAGGGAACGCACTTTAATCCGGTCGATCTTGTTTGCGCCCTGAAAAGTCCCGACGGGACGAAATATAACCTGCCGGATTTCGTAGACCGGAATACGGGATTTATCTCGCAGAAAAGCAAAGACGGACGCGAGCTGAAAGCACTCGAGCTGCCGGGTTTATGGAACGGCGCCATGAGCGACTGGAATACGGTGTTTGTCGAAGTGCCGATCGAAACGTTCAACCCCGTTAAAACCGTCAACGACCTGCTGCGTCCGCAACATCAATAAAGTCGGACAGGCGGTTTTTTTGGGGGCAGCCGTATGGCTTTCAAACTTTTTATGTATGTTTGCAACACGAATTTTAAAATAAAGAACAATGAAAAAGATTGGGTTATTGATCTGTGTACTGGCCATGGCACTTACCTCGTGCGAAGGTCCGATGGGCCCTCCCGGACCTCCGGGAGCATCGGGAGAAAAGCTGAACTGGGAAATACTTTATTATACAGTTCATGCTGACGATTGGAAGTTGGTAGGAAATAAAGATGGACTAAATTCGCATTACATCTTTGATTTTAAAGAAAGTAAGCTGACAAAATTCATCTACGAAAAAGGTCTTGTCAAAGGTTTTAGGATATTAAAATTGGATAATGGAGATAATGTACAAACTCCGTTACCTTATGTTGTGCCGATAGGCGAAATGAATGGGAATAATGAGAAACTATGGAGTGAATATTATACCTATGACTTTATGCCCGGTTCGATTGCTTTTTATGCATACTATACAGATTTTTATACAGCAAACAAACCGCCGACATGCACGTTCCGCATCGTCATGAACTGGTAAGACGATGACGGACGGCTCATTCGAGATGATCGCCAAGACGCTCTACGGGTTAGAAGATATCTTGGCTGAAGAATTAACGGCGCTCGGCGCCGGAAACGTAAAGACGGGGCGACGCATAGTATCGTTCACGGGCGATAAAGCCATGCTCTACAAGGCAAACTTTCATTGCCGTACGGCGTTGCGTATTCTGATGCCGATCGCCCGGTTTCGTGCGAACAATGCCGATATGGTATATCAGGAAGTGAAACGGATCGAATGGGAGAAATATCTCTCTCCCGAGAAAACATTTTCAGTCGATGCCGTAATCTATTCCGAAGACTTCCACCACTCCAAATTTGTGGCCTACCGCACCAAAGACGCGATTGCCGACTACTTCAGCGAGCGCGTGGGCGATCGCCCGTCGGTGCGTTTGAGCAACCCCGACCTGTATATCAACATTCATATCTCACACAAAGACTGCACGCTGTCTATCGACAGTTCGGGCGAGAGCCTTCACAAGCGCGGTTATCGAACGGCACAGGGTGAGGCTCCTCTCAATGAAGTGCTTGCCGCCGGCATGATCCTGGAAACAGGATGGCGGGGCGAGTCGCATTTCGTCGATCCCATGTGCGGATCGGGCACCCTGCTGATCGAAGCGGCCATGATCGCCCTGAACATCGCCCCGGGCATCTACCGCAAGGGCTTTGCCTTTGAACGATGGCCGGATTTCGACCGCGACCTGTTCGACGAGATATACAACGACGACTCCTCCGAACGCGAGTTTTCGTTCAAATGTTACGGGTCGGACATCTCGCCGTTAACCGTCAAGAAAGCCGAAAAGAATATCCGAAGCGCGGGGCTGACAAAATACATCGAATTGCAGACGCTGCCTTTTCAGCAATTCACCGAAGCGCCGCGACCGGGTATCCTCATTACGAATCCGCCTTATGGCGAACGCATCACGCCCGATAACATCAGCGAATTGTACAGTATGATCGGCGAACGGCTGAAGCACGTATTCACCGGATACGGCGCATGGATACTCAGCTACAAAGACGAGTGTTTCGATCGCATCGGATTACGTCCGAAGCATAAAATCAAGCTTAGGAACGGTGACCTCGAATGCGAGTACCGATGCTACGAGCTGTTTGCCGGAACGAATAAAGCCTACAAGAAAGCTGAGGGCGAAAGAAAAAAAGCAGCCCCTCGGGTAATCGCCGAAAAGCAAAACCGAAAGGAAATGGCTTCGAGCAATTACCGGAAAGGAAAAACAGACCGGAAACGGCCTTCGGGCAGTTACCCGAAAAGCTACCGAAATGTATCGATCGTAAAAACCGAAAAGAGACATCAGCCAAAAACCTGAGGACAATACTTAACCATAAAAAACAAACCGATGAAAAAGATTTACGTATTGCTTTGTCTTGTATTATTCGCAACGCAAATGAGTGCACAGGAAAAGACATTGACATTTCAAGACCTGATACCGGGCGGTAGAAATAACCATCGATTCGTGCCGAAAAACATCCGGCAGCTTCAGTGGTGCGGTGATTTTTATACGTATGTAAAGGGGGACAGTCTGCTGATGGCCAAACCGACAGACGGCTCGGAGCAAGTTGCTTTCACACGTGCCGGGCTAAGCGATCGGCTCATTGCAGCCGGTTTGCCCGAAATTTCGTCCATGCCGGCGTTCTTCGTGCCGGATGTTTCCGTGCCTGTGATCGCTTTCCGGTACAAGGGGAATCGGGTGCATTACGACCTGCGGAACGGACACGTCGCGGCAAAGTATACACCGGATCCGGCAGGCAGTCGTTGGGAATACGACAAGGTAAACGGACGCATCGCATTCACACGCGAAAACAATGTCTGTATTCTTTCGCCCGACGGCACGACCGAAACGGTGACGAATGAGACGGATAAAGGCATCGTTTGCGGCACAGCCGTACACCAAAACGAGTTCGGTATTCACAAAGGGCTCTTCTGGTCGCCCGACGGTGCGGCGTTGGCTTTCTATCGCATGGACGAAACGATGGTTGCGGATTACCCGATCGTGCATGTCGATGCACGCATCGCCCGAGCCGAGCCGTTCAAATATCCGATGGCCGGGATGAAAAGTCACGAGGTAACGGTCGGCATCTATCATCTCTCTACGAAACAGATCGTCTGGCTGAAAACCGGTTTGCCGAAAGAGAAATACCTGACGAATATCGCCTGGAGCCCCGACGCGAAAAGCATTTATCTGGCCGAACTGAACCGCGGACAGGATACCTGCCGGCTGGTACGATACGACGCCCGTACCGGACAACGTGAGGCGGAGCTTTTTGTCGAAACGAACGCACGTTACGTCGAGCCGCAAGCGTCGGTGCTGTTTCGTCCCGGTAACCCGCGTCAGTTCGTCTGGCAAAGTCAGCGGGACGGATTTAATCACCTTTATCTTTACGATACCGATGGTAAGTTGGTTAGGCAATTGACTTCCGGGCGGTGGCTCATAAAAGAAGTCCTCGGTTTCGATGCCAAAGGCGAAAATCTGTTCTTTACCGCTACGGCACCGCATGACGCTCATTTACCGAAAGACGGCAGTGCACTTGAAACCTATGCATGGCGATTACAGATGAAAACCGGCAGACGCTATTGCCTGACCGAGAAAAGAGGCGTGCACGATATTTCGGCCAACGCAACGTATACTTATTTGATCGACCGGGTTTCGTCGCCGCAGATACCGCGCGACATCGACCTTGTGCGCATCAATGACGGTCGGACGGTGAAATCCCTCCTGTCAGCCCAAAATCCGTTCGCAAGTTACGATATGCCGACCATCCGTATCGGTACGCTCACGGCGGCCGACGGTAAGACTCCACTGCATTACCGCCTCGTGACGCCTCCGGGTATGGACGAGACGAAAAAGCACCCGGCCATTATCTACGTCTACGGAGGCCCTCACGCGCAGCTCGTCACCGGCGGATGGATGAACGGCGTCGGCGGTTGGGATCTTTATATGGCGCGTAAAGGATACGTGATGCTCACGATCGACGGACGCGGATCAGCCAATCGCGGCTTCGAGTTCGAGAGCGTCATTCACCGGAACCTCGGCGAGGCGGAGATGGCCGACCAGATGAAAGGGGTCGAACTGCTCAAATCGTTACCCTATGTAGACAGCGAGCGTCTCGGTGTACACGGCTGGAGCTACGGCGGATTCATGACGACCAACCTGATGCTGACGCATCCCGACGTGTTCAAAGCAGGCGTGGCCGGAGGTCCGGTGATCGACTGGCACCGCTACGAAATCATGTATGGTGAGCGATATATGGATCATCCGAAAGAGAACCCCGAAGGATATAAAAAAGCCAACCTGTTACTCAAGGCCGGCCACTTAAAAGGACATCTGCTGCTTATTCACGGTACGATAGACCCGGTAGTTGTTTGGCAGCATAGCCAACTCTTCCTGAAAGCCTGTATCGATGCCGGTACATTCCCTGACTACTTCGTCTACCCCGGTCATCCGCACAACGTCATCGGCAAAGACCGCCCGCATCTCTACGAGAAGATAACACGGTATTTCGAAGATCATCTTTAAGAATGAATTACGAATGTCGAATTACGAATTGCGATGTTCGATTCGAACGCGAGTGACGCAAATAAACGCATATTTCACTTTTCGTTCTTCGTTTCTCACTCTCCTCATTCACAAACGATGGCTACGGTTCGAAGAGTTCGAACCGGTAGCCTTGTTCTTTGAGCCATTCGATAGACCAGGGAAGAGCAGCTTTCATACGGTCGCCGGCTTTGAGTGAATCGTGAAAGACGATGATGGAGCCGTTGCGCGTATATCGTTTTACGACGTTAAAAACTCCCTGTGAGGTCATGTGAGGACTGTAATCGCGAGTGACGACATCCCACATGATCACCTTGTATTTTTTGCGCAGTCTTGCCAGTTGCGGAAGGCGCATATGTCCGTGCGGAGGACGAAAGAGGCGACTGCCGATCAGCTCTGCCGCCTTCTCTACATTGTCCATGTAACGAGACGTTCGCGAACGGACTCCCTGAATATGATTGAACGTATGGTTGCCCACTCCGTGACCGCGTTCAAGTACCATGCGGTAAATATTCGGATGCTTACGCACATTGTCGCCGACGCAAAAGAACGTGGCTTTAATCTCGTAACGGTCGAGCAGGTCAAGCACCCATGGCGTAATCTCGGGAATCGGACCGTCGTCAAATGTCAGGTAGACACATTTCTCCTTCCGGGGTAGTCGCCAAACGCCTCCGCGGAAAATCGCTCGGTAAAGCCAGGGCGGTTGTTCGATAAACATCGTCGGTTACCGGTTGCGGCCTCCGTCTTGCGTTCCCTGAAAAGCCATGTGATATTTCTGGAACTCTTCGCGGTACTTGGCTCCGTATGTACGGTCATATTGCATACCCATTCCCAACGCGTTCTGCACGATGGCCAGATCACGCTGCCAATCCTCCCGAATACCGGCCCTATCGCGTGCGTTCAGACGCATATACCAGCGGATGTTCCGTAACGAGTTTTCGATGATACCGTCGAGAATCGAAGCTCCCTTCTCTTTTTGGCCGATCGCCATATACGTATCGCCAATCATCAGTGCACTGTAATCCAGCGGTACATTTTCGACGGGGAGAACTTCCATGCATCGATCCAGAACAGCCTGTGCTTTGTCGGATTTACCTTCTTCCAGCAATGCTTGAGCCAACTCACCGAAGATATACATCCGGTAGCTTTTGCACATACGCATCGTGTTCTCGTCGATGTATATTCCGGGCTTATCGGCACCGCCCCACCGGAACTTGTTCATCACGTTATCGTACATCTTTTCCGTATCGATGGCGCGAGCATTCGCTCCTTTCGTCATATAAGGCACGATGCGATAGGCCATCCCCGTTTTTTGGAAATACGGATCGAGGCGTACGAACTGGTTCGGGTCTACCGTGATGGCAAAATAGATCGGACGTTCCCAGTTGTTTGTGTGAAGCATGTCGAGGATCGTTACGGCTTCTTTGCCCAGCACTTCCTTGCCCGAGAGGTTAATGGTCATTTCCTTGACCATCTGCGATGCGTCCTGCGGGCTGATGGCACCGTGTTTCATCACCGTGGCCGAATCGACTTCCAACGTCAGCACATCCGATGGGATATGCGGAATATCACGTCGGTAACCCGGAATTTTTTTCGTGCGTGGATCATCGCTGCGCAGGAACTCCAAAGCTTTTCCCAAATCGACTTTGTCCATACGTTGGATGACGTATGTCATATCCCGTTTTCCCTGAATATACTGGCTGTGATCCCATGTGATCGGCAGTGGCGCGGATTCGTAGGCTTGACGTTTCATCTGATCGATGTACCAGTCGGTTTGCAAATAGCTTGTATTGCATACGCGCACATCGGTACGGATACCTTCCACCTCCTGCGCATACCAGAGCGGGAACGTATCGTTGTCGCCATTCGTAAAAATGACGGCATTCGGTTCGCACGATTCGAGATAGTTGGAACCGAAGTCGCGGCACATGTAACGTCCCGAACGGTCGTGGTCGTCCCAGTTTTGTCCGGCCATCTGGATCGGAACGAGTACGCATGCAAGCGTCGCGACCGTACCGGCCACAAGTCCCGGCAACTTACCGAACTTCTCCAGCGCTCGCGCTACGGCCCCGACACCCAATCCGATCCAAATACAATATGCATAGAATGACCCGGCATACGCATAATCCCGTTCGCGAGGCTGGAAAGGGGGCTGATTCAGATAAAGCACGATCGCAATTCCCGTCATAAAGAACAGGAAGAACGTCACCCAAAAAGACTGCATCCCTTTTTTTCCGCTGAACAGCTGGTAGAAGATCCCCAGCAGTCCGAGTAGGAGAGGCAGCATATAATACACATTATGCCCCTTGTTGTTGGCAATATCGAACGGCATATCATCCTGCGGCCCGACGAGGAACGTATCGATTGGTTTGATTCCGGTGATCCAGTTCCCGTTCATAATCTCACCATGCCCTTGAATATCGTTTTGACGACCGGAAAAGTTCCACATAAAATATCGCCAGTACATAAAGTTCAGCTGATAACGAACGAAAAATTTGATATTTTCGGCAAAGGTCGGTTTCATGACACTTTTTGTCTCGCCCATATCGATGACTTTTACCGGTGTTCCTTTTACCTTCGCCCACGATTTGTACCCTGCTACGTGACGCGCTTCGGGGCTGTGCATACGCGGGAAAAGCATCATCGTTTCGCTGACGTATTTGTACTCACGTACCGTATCCGAAATAAAATAGTGATCTTTTTCGTTTTTATCTTTTTTTATCACACGACTCCATATCTTGGGTCCTTTACTCGAAACAGGTGTTCCGTCGCTCTTGCGCTCCGGCACCGACACGTAGGTCTTGCCGTAGATAAGAGGCGTGTCGCCATACTGTTCACGCGCCAGATAACTGCGCAGGGTGAAGATATCCTTCGGGGCATTCTGGTTCATCGGCGTATCGGCTGTCGAACGGATAAGGATCAGTGCGTAAGATGAGTATCCCACCACGATCACCATCAGCGAAACCAAAATCGTATTCAGTGCACGGACATTGATATTTTTGAAGCGGAACAGGACGGCTGTTAAGGCAATCAACAACAAGATACCGAGTACATAGCCGTTTCCCAGGAAGGGAATACCGAGCAGAGCGATGGTCAGGACGAAAGAAATTCTGACGCGCATCGGAGAGATGTCTTTGCGCATCGTTTCCCAGATTGACCAGCCCAACATGCCCGCAATGATCACCACATAGGCATAAACGCCCGAATTATACGGCATACCGAAAACGTTCACAAACAGCAGTTCGAACCAGCCGCAAGTTTCGACCAGACCTTGCACGACACCATACATGATCAATCCGATGATTGCAAATGATACGAATAGAGCGATCAACGTCCCTTTGAACGTCGGGCTCGGGAATTTCCGGTAGTAATAAACGAGTACAATGGCAGGAATACAAAGCAGGTTTAGCAGATGGACACCGATGCTTAGCCCCATGAAGTAGGCGATCAACACAATCCATCGATCGGCATGCGGCCGATCGGCTGCTTCTTCCCATTTCAGAATTAACCAAAATACGAGGGCCGTAAACAGCGATGAGCTGGCGTAGACTTCACCTTCAACGGCACTGAACCAAAACGTATCGCTGAAGGTATAAACCAACGCTCCGACGAGTCCGCAACCCATCACCATGATGGTGTGTGTCAAAGTAAGTTCGCGTTTCCCTTCTTTCAGGATGATGCGCCGAGCCATGTGCGTGATACTCCAGAAGAGAAACAAAATCGTAAGTGCACTGAACAGGGCAGACATACAATTGACCATCTTCGCCACTTCCGCCGTATCGGATGTGAGTTGCGTAAACAGATTGCCCATCAGCATGAAAAAAGGTGCTCCGGGCGGATGCCCCACTTCCAGTTTATAGGCAGATGCAATAAATTCGCCGCAGTCCCAGAAACTTCCGGTCGGCTCGATGGTCGATAGATACGTATACGACGCAATCAGGAAGACGATCCATCCCAAAACGTTGTTGATTAGCTTATATTGCTTCATAATCGAGGATATGGTAAGCGTTTATTTTTGATATATTCGGCCGCAAAGATATAAAAATCTGCTGACAACATAACGCTATCTTATTACATATATTGTTTGTGTTACGAAAAAATCGTAAGAAAAGGTGCATTTCTTTTCATTGTTTCGCTGCCGGCACGTTTTCTTCATCGCATTTTACGACTTCTTAAAGAAAATCATTTCACCCGGTCGTTTTTATTTCTTTTCTTTGCGGCTGTTTTTTATTGAGTGATGAATAAGAATAGTAAGCATAGACAGTTGTTTCGCTGGGTATATACGTTATTGACGGTCGGAGTAACGGTTTTTATCTTTACGAACTCGCTACAGGGTGGCGAAGCATCCGGACTGCGCAGCGTTATGGTTACCGAGTGGCTGAACCGGCTGATCGGCTATCTGGGGATTGATTATCGGTTCACGGTGTATGCCGTACGGAAACTTGCGCACTTGACCGAATTTATGCTGCTCGGGCTTTTCCTTACTTTGACATTGCGTGTGTACACCCGGAGTCTGATGCCGCATATCTCGTGGCCGTTATTTGCAGGACTGTTCACGGCTGTCTGCGACGAGACCATCCAACTCTTCGGTCGCGGTCGCGGACCTTCGTTGCACGATGTCTGGATCGATTTTGCCGGATTTGTCATCGGACTCTGTATCGCTCTTTTTCTTATGCGTCCGGTACGCCGTCTCCCCAAGCCGGTGCGCAAGCATCGGAGGTAGAAACGGTTCAGAACGGGTCATACATATCCGATGAAGATTATTCGTGAAAAAGGAGGGGGCCTTTTCGCGAGGAATTATTTCTTGCGTTCAATCACATAGTCGGCGAGGAGTAACAGGCTGTCACGCGCTTCGTTGTGGGGCAATGAACAGATGATATTCGTCGCTTTTTCTTTATAGTAAACCATACGTGACATGGCATATTCGACCCCTCCGTGCTCTTTCGCGAAGCCGATCAGTGTCGCGATATTTTCGGGCGAAAAGTCTCGCTTGCGGAGCATGTCCAGGTAAGGTACTTTCGTCGATTCGTCCGTCGATTCGAGGGCGTAAAGCAGGGGCAGGGTCACTTTCCCTTCGCGGATGTCGTTGCCGCTGGGCTTGCCGACGGTGGGGTCATCGAAGTAGTCGAAAATGTCGTCGCGTATCTGGAAACAATAGCCGAGCAGCCGCCCGAATTCCCGGCATCGGCATTGTATCTCCGAGGTTGCTTTCGCCGTGATCGCACCGATCTCGGTACATGCCGAGAGTAACATGGAGGTTTTCTTTTCAATCGCGATCAGGTAGTCATTCTCTTTCAATATCTGCTCTTTCGCATTCTCGAGTTGCTTAATTTCGCCTTCGGCCATTTGACGGCTGAGCGATGCAATGATCGAAACGATCTGCATCTGTTCCGTCTGTGCCGCCCGCACGAGCGCTTCGGAGAGAATAAAATCACCCACCAGGACAGCCACCCGATTGTCGAAGAGGGCATTGATTGAGGGAAGTCCCCGCCGCTGACGGGTGTCATCCACCACATCATCGTGAAGAAGTGACGCCGTATGTAATAATTCGAGAAACACGGCTGCATGGATCGAGTCCGGTGTGACATCCCCGCAGGCCCTGGCTGTCAGCAACACCAGAAGTGGGCGGATGTGCTTGCCGTTCGAGTGATATACCGTTTCGATGGCTTTGCGTATGGTCGTGACATCGCTGTGAAGCGCTTCCGTAAATCTCTCGCGGAAGATTCCGAACTCCTCCGCGACAGGTTTTTCTATGTCTCTTTTATCTATCATAAATCCTGCTTTCCGAATGCAAAAGTAAGAAAAAGTGCCGACTGAAAAAGTTTTTTCGTACATTTACCCCCAAAAACGGCGTACTTCTTATGAAATTGCTTTTAATCGACGCTTACGCGCTCATTTACCGTTCTTATTACGCTTTCATCAAAACCCCCCGAATGAACTCGAAAGGGATGAACACGTCGGCAATCTTCGGTTTCATCAATACGCTCGAAGATGTCCTTCGGCGCGAGACCCCGACGCATATCGCTTTCGGTTTCGATCCGCCCGGTCCGACGTTTCGTCACGAGGCTTATGAAGCCTACAAAGCGCAGCGGGAAGAAACGCCTGAAGATATCCGCATTGCCATCCCTTACATTCGCGAAATCATCGCGGCATACCGTATTCCGGTGTTGGAGATGCCGCATTACGAGGCGGACGATGTCATCGGTACAATTGCCAAGCAGGCCGAACAGGAAGGGTTCAAGGTGTTGATGATGACGTCCGACAAGGATTACGGGCAGCTTGTCTCGGAGCATATCTTCCAGTACCGCCCGAAATTCGGAGGCGATTATGAAACATTAGGAGTGTCCGAAGTGCTGACGAAGTACGGTCTGACATCCGTCGGGCAAATGATTGATCTGCTCGGGCTGATGGGTGACAGTTCCGATAACATTCCCGGCTGTCCGGGTGTAGGCGAAAAGACCGCGCAAAAATTACTCGCCGAGTTCGGGTCCGTCGAGGCGTTACTGGCAGGCACTGACCGGCTGAAAGGTGCCTTGAAAACGAAAATAGAACAAAATGCGGAACAAATCCGTTTCTCGAAGTTCCTGGCCACGATCGTCACTGACGTTCCGATCTCTTTCGATGCAGCGACCTGCATACGTAAAGAGGTCGACAGGGAGCATCTTCGCGAACTTTACATCGAACTGGAGTTTCGTTCTTTTCTAAAGAAACTGAACGATGTCTCTGCAGCAGAACACACCGAGAAAGGTGCTCCTGCCATGCAACAGCTCTCCCTCTTCGGTAACGATGCAGGGCAAAGATCGCCGATAGGCATGTCGCCGGGATCGGAAGAAGCAAGGGCCTCTGATCTGGTCGATCTGACGACTACGCCCCACGCATACTTCACGGCCGATACGGAGGAACAACGAAACAATCTGGCACAACTGCTCCTCTCTCAACCGTCGTTCGCATTCGACACGGAAACGGACGGTATCAATCCGTTGACGGCACACCTTGTCGGGATGTCGTTCGCCGTCCGCGAATACGAAGCATGGTACGTGCCTTTGCCTGCCGATATGGAGGAAACGAAGCGGATCATCGCTCCGTTTGCCGAGGCCTTGCAGCATCCCGCTATCGAGAAGGTGGGGCAAAATATCAAGTTCGACCTGTTGATGCTCAGGCGTTACGGCATACAGGTAGCAGGCCCCCTGTTCGATACGATGATCGCCCATTACTTGCTCAATCCCGAGTTGCGGCACAACATGGACTATCTGGCCGAGACGTATCTGCGTTATCGTCCGATTCCGATCGAGCACCTGATCGGCGCACGCGGCAAAGGACAGTTGTCGATGCGCGACGTACCGGTGGAGAAGGTCAGCGAATATGCTGCCGAGGACGCCGATGTCACGCTGCGCCTGAAGAACCTCTTCGCTCCGCAACTCTCGGACGGCGGGTTCGATGCGCTGTTCCGCGATATCGAGATGCCGCTGATCTATGTACTGGCCGATATGGAGCTGAGCGGTGTCACTCTCGAAAGCCTTGAAGCAATCGTCCGAGGAACTTACCGAAGCGCTCGGTCGATTGGAAAAGGAAATCCATGAACTGGCCGGAACGGCGTTTAATATCAATTCGGCCAAGCAGGTCGGAGAGATTTTATTCGACCGCCTCCATATTGAAGAGAAAGCGAAAAAGACAAAGACCGGCAGTTACAGTACGAACGAAAGTATTCTGGAGAAACTGCGCAACCGTCATCCGATCGTCGGGAAACTCCTTGACTACCGCGGCCTGAAAAAGCTGCTGAGCACGTATATCGACGCCTTGCCCGAGCTGATCAATCCCGAGACGGGCAAAATCCATACTTCGTTCAATCAGACGGTCGCCTCGACCGGTCGGCTTAGCTCGTCGAACCCGAACCTGCAAAACATCCCCATCCGCGAAGCGCTGGGGCGCGACATTCGCAAAGCTTTTATTGCCGATCAGGCTGACGGACTGTTCTTCTCGGCCGATTATTCGCAGATCGAGTTGCGTATCATGGCCCATCTGAGCGGTGACAAGCACATGATCGAAGCGTTCTGCAGCGGCGCCGACATTCATTCGGCCACTGCCGCAAAAATCTATGGCGTAGCGGACGAGGAGGTGACCTCCGAGATGCGTCGCAAGGCCAAAACAGCCAACTTCGGCATCATCTACGGCATCTCGGTGTTTGGACTGGCCGAACGGCTGAACATCGGGCGCGCCGAAGCGAAAGAGCTCATCGAAGGCTATTTCAAAACGTATCCCGATGTGCGCGCCTACATGGACGAGAGCGTCCGCTTGGCTAAGGAACGTGGCTACGTCACCACGATATGCGGAAGGAAACGTTTCCTCCCCGACATCCATTCACACAATGCCGTGGTGCGCGGGTACGCTGAACGCAACGCGATCAATGCGCCGATACAGGGCAGCGCTGCCGACATCATCAAAATGGCCATGGTACGGATTTTTCACCGGTTTGAGGAGGAAGGGCTACGGAGCAAGATGATCCTTCAGGTACATGACGAATTGAACTTCAACGTGTGTCACGATGAACTTGATTGTGTACGCGAAATCGTGCTGCGAGAGATGGAGGGTGTTATGCAACTGCGTGTGCCGCTCGTTGCCGATTGCGGCACCGGAAAAAACTGGCTCGAAGCACACGGATAGGACACGATTCCATACGTAACGCACGATGGGGAATGAAAAAAAATCGTACCTTTCCTCTAAAACGTATTTTGTGAGTTTGCTTAGATTGCTGCTCAATCCCT
>ERZ772960.842-NODE-842-length-25637-cov-10.128293_pt1 | contig 25637 bp, 21 predicted proteins | sample MGYA00580678_ERZ772960 | MGnify/ENA primary metagenome ERZ772960 (study PRJEB29015, sample SAMEA2737930) | human oral metagenome | biome: human oral; feature: human-associated habitat; material: dental | place: China | collected 2059 ... | reverse complement strand
TTCAGAACCACAATCTGACGCTCTAACCAACTGAACTACATCCACCGTGTTGGCTGTTTTCCACGACCGCGAAGGCCGTTTCATTTTAGCGAGTGCAAAGGTACGGGTTTTATTTGTTTCAAGCAAATATTTCCCGTACTTTTTTGCATTTATCTGTTATTTCGCAGGTGCGGCAGGAGCAGCAGGAGCCTGTGCGGCACCCCCCTTTGCAGCCGGGGCAGCCTGCTTCTGCTGGCTTGCACCGAAGTTAGGCAGGTTGTTGGGGTTGGTCGTGCTGCCTTCCGTCGCCGCCTTCTCGATCACGCTCTCATCGGTGTCTGCGGTAGGTGCTACGTAAGCACTGGCTACACTGATGACGACCATGGCGATGGCCAGACCCCATGTCGTCTTCTCAATGAAGTCGGTGGTCTTGCGGACGCCCATGATGGCATTAGAGGATGAGAAGTTCGATGAGAGACCGCCGCCCTTGGACTCCTGGATCAGCACGACCCCTATCATCAGAAGAGCAGCAATCACGATAAGGATTACGAATAACGTGTACATTTTCTTGTCTTATTTTTTATTGTTGTTTATTATCAGTTTCTCCAAAAAACGCATTTGGTCTGCAAAGTAACGATTTTTTTTCGGATAAACCAAATTTAATCGCTTAATTATTTCCAATGCCTTCTCATAACGGCCTTGTTTGATATATATTCTTGCCAGCGTCTCCGTAAAATAGCCAGTATCCTCATTCTCAACCTCTTCTACCCCGTCGAGTTCGTCGGGTTCGTACTCGGTCTCTTCCTGTAAGGTAATCTTCCCGCCCTCGTTGAAGATGAAATCGTCTATGAGTTCCTGCCCTTTCAGCTGGGGGGCCGCCTCTTTCTGCTGCTCGATTTCGCTCTCCAGCAGATAGGCCACATAGTCTACCGTAGCATCGGCAGGAGTCGGCCTGCGGGGAGCACCGCCTTTTCCCGATTCCTTTTCTTCTCCGGGAATCTGTTCGAGGAAGTTGTCGATGAGCGAACTGGTACGGTCTTCCTTCCCGCTGTCCTGCACAGCCTCCTTCCCTCCGGGCGTTTCTTTCTGCGTGCGCTGCGGAGCCAGCTGGTAATGTGCTTCCTCCACGAGCCGGAAGAGGGTGCTCCGGTCAGATACGTACACTGCCGCACGGCGCAGCTCATCATCAAAGGTGGAATCGTGCAGCAGAAAGAGATTCCGCAGCAGCAGGATGCGCGCCGGCTGGTAATAAGGATAGAGCGCAAGCATGCTCCGGAGACCGTAGAGGGTCTCCTTGTTCAGATTCTCCGGATGACGGATGAGATAGGCTATATCCATAGAAGTGGTGGCTGATGATGGTCTGTGAGGATGGGCAGGGCGGGAACTACCAGTTGGCGACGGTTGCATTGAATATCTGGTCCGTAAGGTCTTTCACCATCTGCGTGACGAGTTCCTCCTGCACTGAGTTCAGGCTCCGGCTCGTCTCATAGCTTGCCGTCGCCGTAAACTGCCGTTCGAAATCTTCGTTGTGATTCGTGTTGTTCGTAAAACGCACATTGACCGTGATGGAAAGTTCCGTCTGGGCCGAATACCCTTCACTCGACACGCTCTTGTTCCGCTGCTGATACTGTGTGATCTCCCCCTCGATCTTCATGTCTCCATTGCGCTTCACCTGCTGCAGGCGGGTGTGGTTGGCGAAGACATCCTTCAGCTGGTTGTTGAACATCGGCCCCATCGGTCCCCATACATAAGTGGAACGGATAGGGAAATCGGCAATCTGTATCGTGTGTACCTTATTGTAGTCGATGCTTGCACCATTGAATTTGTAAGATACGCCGCAGGCGGTCAGCAGCAGCAGACAGACGGCTGCCAGCCCCCCGGCCAGCGGTCGGACCGCAGCGTGCCTCTTCCCCGCCCTCTTCATGTTGCGGGCATACGGAAATCCTCTCATAGTCCTTCGTTTTAATCTTTGTCTAATCCGTACTGCCTGATGCGCCGGTAGAGCGTACGGTCGCTGATGCCGAGTTCCTGTGCCGCCTTCTTCCGGTTGCCGTTGTTGCGTTCCAGAGCCTTCTCCACCAGCTGCCGTCCCATATCGTTCAGGTTCAAGGTCTCCGGTTCGGAAATTTCCTCTGCCTCGGCATCCTCTACCTGTCCGATAGCGGCCGGCGGATTGAGGGTCGGCTTGTCCGCCGTGGCGGGGAGATTGGAGACTGTCGGCGGAGCGGAGCGGAATCCGCCCGCCCCATTGAGCTGCCGGCTCTCTTCGAGCTGCTTGCGCACATTGTTGAGGTCGCGCCGCAGTTCGCTCACGTTCCCTCTCAGCTCATAAAGGATCTTGTAGAGGATTTCACGCTCGCTCTCGTAGGTATGCGTACCGGCAGGCTGCACCGTGGACAGCTCCGTGCTGTCCTGGTCGCGCGGGATGAAGTGGAGCAATGTCTCGGCGTCGATCTCCCGCTTCTCACTGAGGACGGACATCTGTTCCGTGATGTTCTTCAGCTGGCGGACGTTGCCCGGCCACTTGTACTGCAGCATGATCTGGCGTGCCTCGCCGGTAAGCGTAATCTTCGGCAGACGGTACTTCTCCGCCATCTGCATGGCGAAAAGACGGAAAAGCAGGATGATGTCCTCGCCCCGGTCACGGAGCGGCGGCATCTGGATGGGAATCGTATTCAGACGGTAGAACAGATCCTCACGGAACTTCCCCTCACTGACGGCCTTGCGCATGTTGACGTTGGTGGCGGCCACGATGCGCACATCCGTCTTGCGGATCTCCTGACCGCCCACACGGATATACTCGCCGGTCTCCAACACACGGAGCAGCCGGGCCTGCGTCGCCAGGGGCAGTTCGCCCACCTCGTCGAGGAAGATTGTCCCCTTGTTGGCAATGCCGAAGTAGCCTTCGCTCTCTCCGATGGCACCCGTGAAGGAGCCTTTCTCGTGCCCGAAGAGTTCGCTGTCGATGGTCCCCTCCGGGATGGAGCCGCAGTTGACGGCAAAATACTTCTCGCGGCGACGGGGAGAATTGTCATGGATGACACGGGGGATAATCTCCTTGCCTGCACCGCTTTCGCCGATGATCAACACGGACAGATCCGTGGGCGCCACCTGCAAGGCGACATCCAGGGCGTGGTTCAGTCCGTCGCTGTTGCCGACAATATTATATCGCTGTTTGGTTCGTTGCAGTTCTGTTGTATTCATTTAACTGACAAAATTACCTATTATATTTGACAAAACTGCAATTTTGGCAGACTTTAACAACTTTCCCCCGATTCTCCTGCCCTACTTGAAGCTGCCGGGCAGGTTTTACCGTAAGTCGAAAAGCGGTCAACCCGGGTCGTCCAGCTACATACGGTCGACAATATTTGAACACAAGTCCCCGACCCGCCAGCCAAGATTGAAAACAAGACGAAAGCGGTCTACCCGGAACATGAAACCACACCGGCCGCCACGGCCGGAGGGTCGGGAACCGGATTCCCAGGCACTGGGAACAGGACTCCCAGACCTTGGGAACAGGATTCCCAGCCGGTTGGGAACACCAGTCCCATACACAGGAACGGGGACTCCTGACGGCTGCCTCGTCCCATGCGCTTCAAGAGGAAGAAGGACAGCGGCCGTCCCGTACGCACCCGCACAGCAGAAGACGGCACCGGAAGCTGCCGGCGAACAAGACCCGGCTTAAAAGGACCTGTTCCGCTCCAGCTTGATCAGCAGCAGACCGACAGCCGTCCAGATGAGTTCACGGATGCGGACAAGAAGGGCTACGAAGACACCGGCACTGGCGGAAAGTCCCAGACCGGTGACCGACATGAGGAAGCCTCCCTCACGGCCACCCAACTGCAGGGGCATGAAGAAGAGCATATTGGCAAAAAGGGATGTGAAAGCAAGGATGAGAATACAGTCAAGGTAATCGACAGACGGAAGTAGAACCAGAAGGATGAAGAAAATCTCCAACGCACTGCAGATCCGGCAGGAGAGTTCGAGCAATACGACGGTAAGGAACGTGCGGGGATTCTGGTTGTGGAGCGAGGCGATCTGCCCGTCTATCTTGTCAAGCTCGTCCTTGTGACCCGCGACAAACGGCCCCGCCCACCTCTTTATGAAAGGAAGATGACGTACAAGATTCATCACACGTACCGCCAGTCCTTTCCTGTAGCCCGTGAGAAAGAACCAGATGGCAGACACGCAGAACACGCCGGCCAGCGTGAGCATCGCACCCATGAAGAGGCTGACAGGCTGTGTGAAGACATACAGGAACAGGGAGAGAAGCCAGAACCAGAAATGACTGAAGATGTGGGTCATGGCATAGAGAACGACGGATGACGTGGCACGCTCTGCCCCGATTTTCGGCGTCAGCTCCATGATACGGTAAGGCTCGCCGCCCATCAGTCCGCCCGGCGTCGCATAATTGAGTGCGAACCCTGACACCGTAACCTTGTAAAGCCAAAGGAACGAAACGCATCGCCGTTCCGCCGGGTCGACGGTCTGACTGCGGATGATCGTCAGCCAGGCCGACGTATTGAAGAGGTACAGCAACGCCCACAGGACAACCACAGCAAGAAACCAGTAGCCGGCATGCTGCAGATTGTGCCACACATCGGCGAAGTCGAGCTGTGTCACCATGATGACAAGGACGACCAGGCCGAAGACGAAGAAGATGTTCTGAAACTTCTTTTCCATAAACAGTTCCTGACGAAGAAATCAAGCAAGACGCTCACGGGGGCGGACATCCGTCCTGGCACAGAAGAAAGACCTCGGAGCCCCCGGCGGCATGGTCTCTCTGCCTGCACAACGCCGGGAGAGCCGGCCTGCCCGAAGCCGTGCCTTCAGTCAAGATGCCGCTGCTGCCCACGGACTCCATCACTTCCTGGGCATCCGGTCTCAGTGCGCCTCCTTCGGATTGCGGTGTGTACTGTGCGGTGTGCGGTCATCACGTTTGCGCGGGATGGCGAAACGCACCTTGTCGCTCTCATCCCGCTTCTCCTTGTAAAGCTTCGGCAGCGGATTCCCCATGGGCTCATCGTATTCGGCACGGTTGCGGAAGATGTCAATGGCGAGGTAGACGGCATGGCGGAAGGGAAGCTCGTCGGCAACGCCCTTGCCTGCCAGCGGAAGACTGTCGGGTATTTCTGCAGAAGTGCGGACAAGGGGCAGTCCTGCCGTATAATTGATGCCCCGGCATGCGGAGAGCGTACGGAAGGGGGACAGTCCCTGTTCGTAATACATGGCGAGAATGCCGTCGAACTGTTCGGCGTGGCTGCAGCCGAAGAACGTGTCTGCCGGATAAGGCCCGAAAGCCTGGATGCCTTTTTCGACAAGCTCGGCGATTGCCGGCGAAATAAGTTCCTGTTCCTCAGAGCCCAGCAGTCCGTTGTCGCCAGCCTTGGGATTCAGGCCGAGTACGGCAATGCGCGGATTGGAAAGGCGGAAGTCGCAGCGAAGGCTCAGGAAGAGCGTGGTGGCATTGTCAACGATACGCTCCTTGGTGATCGACTCCGCCACCTGCCGCAACGGGAGATTACGGGTGGCGAGTGCTACACGCAGCCCGTCGTCGACGAGGACGGACAAGCCCTGCCCTTCCGTCTCAAGATGATCCTCGATATACCGGCTCTGCCCGCTGAAGTGGAACTGCTCGTTGTTGTCGATGGGAGCGGTCACCAGCACATCAAACAAGCCCTGCCGGTAGTCGTCCAAAGCCCGGTCGACAGCACGGAGGCCGGCAGCTCCCGACTCTTCAGAGGCAATGCCCAGTTCCACCTTGATCTCGTCGTCGAACACAGGAAGCAGGTTGAGCCGTCCCTCCTGTGCTTCCTTCGCATCCTTGATAATGGTGAAATTGGCCTCTATCCCCAGCGCATTTCGGTGATAAGCGGCGACCTTCGGCGAACCGTAGACGATGGGGGTGCAGAGTTCCAGCATCTCCGGTTCGGCGAAGGTCTTGAATATCAATTCATAGCCGATTCCGTTCGTATCTCCGTGCGTTATGGCTACACGGACTTTTTTATTTTCGTTCATATCTCTATATCTTGTATGGTTATGTTCTTTTCCTACTTACGCTTCAAAGTTTACAGTCTTGCCTTTTCACCCTTTTTACTCTTTTACGTTTCCCTTCCGTTCTTCTTTCTCCTTTGCCGTAGAAAGCAGACCGCAGGCCGCAAAGATGTCCTGCCCCCGGCTGGCACGGATAGTCGTAAAGACGCCATGCTGTGTCAGATAGTTCCGAAACACCTCCATTTTCCGATCGTCAACGCCCTGCAATGGAGTATTAGGAATCGGATGAAACCGGATGAGGTTGATGCGGCAGTCCAGTCCTTTGAGCAGGCGCACGATGGCCTTTGCATGGGCTTCCGAGTCGTTAACGCCCTTGAAGACAATGTATTCAAACGACAGGCGCCGCTGGTGGGAGAAATCATAATTGGCCAGCAGACCGACGATGCTCTCGATAGACATCCCCCTTTCTGCCGGCATCAGTGCTGAACGCTGTTCATGGAGCGGTGAGTGCATGCTGATGGCTACATGGCAGTCGCTCTCCTCGAGAAACCGTTTCAGCTTTCCTTTAACTCCCACGCTGCTCACCGTGATACGCTTCGGAGACCATCCATAACCGAAACCGGCGGTCAGTATCTCCGTCGCACGCAATACATTGTCCAGGTTATCCATCGGTTCACCCTGTCCCATGAAGACGATGTTCGTCAGCTTGTCGCGTTCAGGGAGCGAATAAACCTGATTGAGGATGTCCGTTGCCGTAAGGCTGCCCTCAAAACCCTGCTTGCCTGTCTGGCAGAAAAGGCAGTTCATCTTGCATCCCACCTGTGAGGAAACACACAGGGTGGCACGGTCGTCTTCGGGGATATACACCGTCTCGACGAACTTCCCGCTCTCCGTTGGGAAAAGGTATTTGACAGTACCGTCCTTGGAATACTGCGCATCGATCGGGTCTTTGCAGCCGACAGCATACGCTGCCGCCAGCTTCTCACGGTTCGCCTTTGAAATATTCGTCATCTCGTCAATGGACCTGACGTGCTGCGTATAGAGCCATTTGGCTATCTGTCCGCCCGTGAAAGCCGGCATGCCGAGCGGCTTTGCGACCTCTTCCAATTCGCCGAGTGTCATTCCCAACAGATTCTTTTTTGCAGTTTCCATGCTTGTTCCCAATGTTTTGCTGCTGCAAAGATAACGAAAAAAATGCTAATATACGTGCTTTGCTTTCTTTTTATGAAGACCGGAATCATGAAAGGCAGACTCTGAAAATCCACATTAAACTTTTGTCATCGGACTTCTGTCCATGTGAACATTGTCAACTCTTTGTGCCTTTGCTTTTATACGGCACAATCTGCTTTCCCTTTCAGTCGCACCCGTCCTGTTATGCTCTTTCAAGAAGAAAGCGAAGCTGCCCGCCTGAAATGCGAAGTGCTGCAAACCAGATAAAATGCACGGATGACAAGCAAGTCGGATGAGGAAAGGGACTTCCTTTTGGCGGAAAATCTTTAGTATCAGCCTGAAAAAAGGGAAACCCAGCCGGCTTCCCTTCTCTGTGTCAAAAACATAATGTGTTCCCGGATCGGGCTTTCATGTCGGCAAAACGTTCATGGATCTCAAAACGGGAAGACATAAATTCATCCTTATCCTTTTTATGGAGGATGAGGTATTCCACCTCGTCAATCCCTCCACAGATCTTCTGGTCTACACACCCTGTAGCATACATCGCCTTTAACCCAGGCAGTAATGCTTCCGTATGCAGACTGACGACATCCGCGGTTATAAATCCTGCCAGACTTCCATCAATATACTGCACCTTAGGAAGTGTTTCCGTTGCAAAGGTGACAAGACTGCCGAACCATTCCAGACAGGCTTGTCGCTGCTCGGGTCTCCTACGGGCGAGCAGTGCCATCGTACAACTCACGCAACACTTGAACATGGAATAAAGCCCGGGCTCTTTCATGAACTCAAGCAGCTTGTCGAGCTTGTCCGGTGCCACCAGTTTATACAATGTCGGGACTATGATTTCATTGGCACAGTCACCGAAATGATAGTCATAGAAACCTTCCGACTGCCTGCAGCATTCCAGCATCAGGTCGAGACTGCTCTCATTGTTGCCCACCTCACCTAACAGGATGATGGCAGAGGCGAGTATTCCGTTATACCTCCCGTCATCAAAACCTTCCGGTATCTTGCCTTCACTTGTTATCGTCATGACATAACGGATGATGGCTTCTAAATCAGCACGGAGTTCCTCCTCTGGCAAGGCGAGAATACGGTCAATCAATCTGTCTTCCAACCACATGGAATTCTCCGGCTTGCTCAGTTCCTCGACAAGCCATCTGTTATGCACATTCCAGGCTTCAGCGTATCGCGGGGGCGTATAAGTATATTTTGTCTCAAGGCCGTAGGTCGGGTTTTTCTTATAGTCACTGTCGCCTACACCGAAGTTTGTACAAGACGTAATATACTTGAAATCTGTTCCGTAAGTTTTCTTCAGCTTCGGCAGATACCTGCTGGCTTCAAACCCGCTGGAGGCAACGAGGAAATGCCTGCCGTCTTTGCCGAACCGGTACTCGATGAGCGGAACATCTTCCGTGTCTTCTTCCAGCATATACCTCGAGAGTGCAAAGCTCTTGTCGGGTTCTATATCAGCCTCACCGGCAAACTCGACAGCACCGTAGACAATGTTGTGCGCTTCTTCATAGCTGCATTCTATGAGGCCATCTCCCTCTGAAGCACGGTCCAGGAAATCCTCAAACTCATCCTCTTCAACCCTCAGCCTGTAAAAAGACCCTTTCACTCCGACACAATAAGTATCTATAAGATAAACTGCAAAACTGATCTTTCCTCCCATATGCTTCCTTGTGACGATGACATATCCTTCTCCCGCCTCAAACAGACTGGAAGAACGGTAGCACTGTCCTTTCTGCAGCATTCTGGCTTTCGTCCGGAGATATTTCTCGGGCGAGAGGAACTGCTGCTGACCTTTTCCTGCTTTCTTCTTTTTGGGCATCTTTTCCTTTATAAATTGTTATAGGCGGAGATTCATGACCAGCCGGACACGTCCCGCAGACCGTTACCGGTTGCACCCCTTGACAGCACGCTGTGCCTTCTCCAGCTGGAAACGTTCCGGGTCGAAACGGTACCCCAGCCATTCCAACCGTTCCCTCGCATCCTGCGAAGCAGGGTCTTTCATGAGCTCGCAGATTTCCTGATATCCCCACACGCCCCCACAGTCTTCAGGCGGACAGGCACGCTTGCCGTCAAGGAGTGTCACCTGTTTCTCCGATCCGGCATAATCCGCAATCCCTGTAAGTGTAACCGTATGTTCCCATCCGTCACCATAATCGTACTCGAAGGTAACCTTGTCTTTCACCTTCTTCAGGATCTCTCCCACCGTGACTCTCTTGCCGTCATGGCATCTGCCCGCTACAGCCTGAAAACCTTTCGGATTATAAATAGATGTGACATACAAATCAACCGCTTTCCCTCGCTTTGCAACGAACTGGTGCAGATGAGTCTCACACCATCCCATCGACAGCAGTATGACCGAGGCAAGGGAAGCGAGTGTGATGTTTGACGGCACCTCTATCTTGCGCCAGATGGCAGGCCTGATGTGGTCAAGTTTGATGCGGAGCGTGTACTTCTTCACGTCGACGGACGGCATATAGACAGCCGCAGGGTTCTCCGCCCAGCCTTCATAATCCTGAAAGTCATAATCGGAAAGGTCGAAAGGTCCGCCGTCCCAGTCTTCATCGTCCAGTTCATCCTCGCCGTCCGGATTCCGACAGGCAGCGGAATCGTCATCCCCATACGACAGGACATCCAGGATCATGCGCTCCCCGCTCTCTTCCTCCAGTGTTCCCAATTCACCGTCCCGTATGTCTTCCTTCACTCCGTCCATTCCGTCTACGACCATGGAAGGGGGTATCATGTAAGCAGAATAGAACTTGGCGATCAGCGGCTCCAATGCCACGGCACGCGCATGGATACAGCAATAGAACAGCTTATCAAGCACGATGCCGTCAAAGAGGTCGGAATCTTCCCCTTTCGGATAATAGTAGTTCAGCACGTCGGCGAGCCACCGCTGTACCTGCAGCAGCATTCTTCCGTCACGTTTGGGAAGCTGGCCGACGGCAAGAGCCACCTGCGACTTACTCTCGGGCAGCAGCCCCGGTTCTTTCATGAAATCGAGCAGTACAGGCAGCTGGTCCGCCTCCACAATATTGCTCAACACGGCTGCCGGAACATCTTCCAGGCAAATATTTCCAAAATACATCTGCATGAAATCATAGTCCTGACGGAGCATCTCCAAGACTGCGGGCAGACATTCCGAAACCTGAAAATGCTCGATGAGTGCCAGTGTCAGCAGCAGTCCGTCAGTGTCCGGACAAGGGTCATCCTGCCATGCTTTGAGGTGGGAATAAACAAGTCTCGTCAGCTGGGCTGCGGTCTTTTCGTGCTGCCAGTCTTCCAGACTGCTGACGAGGCGGTCATAATCAAAGTTCTCCGTCTCCGCCAGCTGATGCGGCAGGAGACCGGAAAGCGGCGTGTCAACCTCCCCGTCCTGCAGGAAGCCCGCATAGTCAGGACAATGATAGTGATAATGCTCCATGGAGAAATCGCTCATCCATTGGGACAGCGTCTCCGGATCGGCAAAGGCCGCCCCAAGCCGCTCCTTTTCATCATCCGTCAGCTTCTCGCCTTTCATGCTCTCTGCTATCTGATGGATCAGGCTGTCAAAATCAGGCAGGACATCCTCACCGCTATCCTCCTCCTGTCCGTCCATAATATCCATGCTCAGGGTCTCCACAACCAGACGGTAGAATTGACCTGTCAGCTTGTCATTCATCAGGCCGGGAGAGGTCTCTGATCGTTTACTGATCTTCTTCTCGATCTTATCCAGCAGGTAAAAGATTTCAGACCTACACATACTGGTGCAGAAGACATCATCGGCACTGTCGGCCGTGAAACAATCCATGATATGCTGGTCGAGTTCCTTGCTTCTCTTGCGTGAGAGGACTCCGCGGTTGACAAGCTCTGCACCATGCTCCTCCAAGAAATCACCGAGTTTTTCCAGCTGCTCTAAAAAGGTTTCCTTTGCCATACACAAAAGGTTGATTAGACTGACAGTTACTGTTTTTGACTACAAATATAGCTCTTTTTTCTCAATTATAACCGCTTCCCGAACAAAAAAGCAAAGATTCCCTACCCGATTAGGATCAGTCGGGAAGGGTGGACAGTACTGCAAAGATGGCCGGACGCCCGGTGCATCATCCTGACAGATCCGGGCACGACCATCCTGCAGACCATTCGCCGGAAAGCCGTCTTGACGGCATGAAGGCAAGGACAAGGCGGCCGTCTTCACCGGCACGGAAAAAGGAAGAAGGATAGGCCAGAGCGGCCTGCGCTGACGATCCCCGATGACCTATCCTTCTTCCTGTTACATATAATTAAGGTGTATTTACTGCATATCGTAAACTACCTGCATGAGCTTCTTGCCCAGTGCGTCAGCGGCTTCCATCGTATCGGCCTCGCTGTAGACACGGATGATCGGCTCGGTATTCGACTTGCGGAGATGCACCCAGGCATCGGGGAAGTCGAGTTTCACACCGTCAATGTCCGTCACCTGCACGTCCTTCTCCTGTCCGTAGAGTTCTTTCACCCGCTTGAGAATGGCATCGACATCAGTCTCCGGCGTGAGGTCGATGCGGTTCTTGGCGATGAAATATGCAGGGAAAGTCCTGCGCAGTTCGCTTGCCTTGAGGCCTTTCTGTGCCAGAGAACTGAGAAAGAGGGCGATACCGACGAGAGCATCCCGTCCGTAATGGCTCTCCGGATAGATGACCCCGCCATTGCCTTCTCCTCCGATGACCGCTCCCACTTCTTTCATCTTCGTGGTCACGTTCACCTCGCCGACCGCAGAGGCATAATACTTGCAGCCGTGTTTCTCGGTCACGTCACGCAGGGCACGGGTGGAAGAGAGATTGCTTACGGTACTGCCTTTCACGTGGTCGAGAATATAGTCAGCCACCGTGACGAGCGTATATTCCTCGCCGTACATCTTGCCGTCTTCCTGGATGAATGCCAGACGGTCCACATCCGGATCGACAACGATCCCCAGATCGTAGCCGCCCTTTGCGACCTCATCCATGATGCCCGTGAGGTTCTTCTCGACAGGCTCCGGATTGTGGGCGAAGTCGCCCGTAGGTTCTCCATTGAGGAACTTGTACTCGACGCCCAGCCGGTCGAGGAGCTTGGGGAGAATGACGCCGCCGACTGAGTTGATGGAGTCTACGACGACACGGAACCTGCGCTTGCGGATGGCTTCAAGGTCGAGCAGCTCGAGGTTCATCACCTCTTCTATATGCCGTCCGTCAAACGAATCATCGTCCGTATAGCTGCCCAGTCCGTCTACATCCGCATATTCAAAGTCTTCACGAGCCGCGATGTCGAGCACCTCTGCACCGTCGGCAGCCGTCAGGAACTCGCCCTCCTCGTTCAGAAGTTTCAGGGCGTTCCAGTGGCGGGGATTATGCGAAGCGGTGATGATGATGCCACCGTCCGCACCGCTCATGCGCACCGCCAGCTCGGTTGTCGGAGTCGTGGCCAGTCCGATGTTCACCACATCGACCCCGATACCCATCAGCGTTCCGCATACCACGTTCTTGACCATCGGACCGGAGATACGTGCGTCGCGGCCGACGACGATCTTCAGTTTCTTCCCCGGATGTCTGCGGGCAATGAACGTAGCGTATGCCGAAGTGAATTTAACAATATCCAGCGGGTTCAGCGTATCGCCCGCACGACCTCCGATAGTGCCACGGATGCCGGAAATTGATTTGATAAGTGTCATACTCCAAATATATTATGAGGGTATCATCCCATTTTTACCGTTTTACCCTTTACCGTTTTACTTTTTTACTTTTTTACTTTCCGCCTTTCCATCAGAGTCCCCTCTGGAACGTAAGGTCGTAAAAACAGGGATAGACAGCCTGCGAGGCATTGATCTGTCCCTGCTGCGAGGGAACAATGAGCCGCACGTGCGCCAGCTTCGATGTAGCCGAAACCAGTCTGCCCAACCCGATATAGGTCATCGGGGCCAGCCAGCCGTTGGGCACTGACGTGCTCTTGTAGGCATCGTACATCACACTGGAGGACGGGTCGAAGGAGGCCGTATAAGTACCGCTCGTGTTCGTAACCGACATCTTGTCTACCTTCGGGCCGAAAACGAGGAACTGATTGGACAGCTGCAGCGTGTCCCGGATGAGGTTGCGCTCTGTGAAACGGCAGAGAACCGTTGCCGTCTCCCCTTTCCTGATGGGATTGCCCGTACCCTTCTCCACGATCTGCATGTACACACCGGTACTGGAGAAGTGCACGTACTGGTTCTTCGTCACGTCGGTCGTATTCCCCTGCTTGGCAAACTGGTCTTCACTGATGACATTGATGCCCTTTTTGACGATAAAAGCATGAATGGCCTCATTTTCGCGCTCCAGCCGGTCGGCATAGGTTTCGGAATGACTGCATGCACTGAAGGCCAGCACCGCCGCCACAACAACAAGGAGAAAAGTTATCTTCTTCATTCGTTTCTTCGTTTAAATATGCCGTGCAAAGGTAAGAAAAGTATTTAGAAAGCTGAAATTAGAAATCAGAAAATATATTAAGGAAAGCACTGAAAACGGTTCTTCCGTTCAATGCGTGAATGCTTTTCGTATAGCTTCAACGGAAGAACCGAAGTGAGTCATTCTACAAAAAACATGGCCAGGACCGTCAGCTGTCCATTTTATCATCATCCTCCGACACAAAGCCCTTTTCATTTTAATACGTTGAAAAGATAGACAGGGTTTTGAAAAACCATTACATAATTTCAAACAGATCATCTGCAAATATAAAATGACGTGCAAAAAAGCAAGTCTGCAACCAGCAGTAAACCAATTAGTTGTCAGGTCGTTTGTAAAAGGTGCCTGATTGGACTCCAAAAGGGCGTTGGTAACACGCTAAAAGAGCACCAGTTGCAGGTCAATCAGGCCTCTTTTAGAAGCTAAAAGGACATGTGTTGCTTTAAGGTACATGAAAACAGTTTACAAACACCGATGATCTGGGAATAAAGAGAAGGCCGAAAATGCTCGCATACGGACAAAAGGACAAAAAGCTGACTGCATTCATGAATCCGGCAGGCCGGCACACGATTTTCAGCACATCCCAAAAGGCCACAGCCTCGGGGCACTCCAAGTCCTACAGACGGCAGACAGGAAGGTGCGGGCACACAGGACAGCATCCTGCAGCGGATGGGCAACAGCATGACAAACAGGCAAAATCCATACCGTTCGGGAACAAAAGCACCTTACCTGCTTATTTGCCCCCATGAACAGGAGAAACGGCATCGGCAGAGGACGTTAATTACCGCAAAGTGATTATCTTTGCAGTCTGATGCAAAAAATCATAGTTCTGCTTTACATTTTCAGTTGCTGAACTGTAAGGATTGTGTATGAAACATGAAAAGACTGACATAGAAAGGCTCTTCAAGCGTTATTACCAGCCGATGTACCGGGTGGCAAGGAGCATTCTCTACGACTGTGACGAGTGCAGGGACGTGGTGAGTGACGTTTTCGCCCACGTGCTGAGCGAGCAGATCGTCCTGCTGTCCGGGACGGAAGAAGGCTACCTCGTGAGGGCTGTCCGCAACCGTTGTCTGAACATCATTGCGCATAAGGACATACGGGAACGGACGGCGAAGCTGCTTCTGGCAGATGCGGAAACCGTCCTTTCCGAACAGGACAACGAACTGCTCGACCGGCTGATGCAGATGATCGAGAACCTCGAACCGCCTGTCCGCCGACAGATTCTCCGGCTGCGACATCTGCAGGGACTGCCCTTCCAGCGCATCGCCGACGAACTGGGCGTGAGCCGGGTGACCGTCTACCATCATCTTTCAGAGGCTATCAACAGTATCAAGAAACAACTTAACCAAGCAGGACAATGAACAACAAGCTATCAGAAGAAAAGCGGATGCAGTTCCTTGACATGCAGGAACATCCCGAAAAATACACCGACAGGCAGATAGAAGTACTGCTTGCCGACGAGGAAATCCGTGCTTTCGCACAGGAACTGGCCATGACCAAACGCGCCATGATGCGCAACGAGACCGGAGAAGTGGACGTGGAGGATGAGTGGGAACGCTTCTCCACCCGGCATCCCGTACCACGGCAGCGCAGCAGAATGAAGATTGCTGCATCTGTCGCAGGCGTCGTCTTTGCGTCAGGACTAGCCTTTGCAGCGACCGTACAGCTGGGCATTCTGCCTTTCTTCGGCAACAAGCAGCCAGCCAGTTCGCAGTCGCAGATACAGCAGACAACCGTAGCCGACTCATTAAAACAGGTACGGGAACAACGTGAGGCAGTCATTGACAGTCTTACACGCACGCTTCTTCCACAGAAGGACAGCATCCCAGTGCAGCCGGTCGTCTTTGAGGACGTATCACTGAAAAACATCGTCGAGACGATGGCACAGTACTATCATGCAGAGGTGAAGGTGCTGAACCCGGGCGCAACCCAAATGCGGCTTTTCTTCAAATGGGACAAACAGGCATCTCTCCAGCAGAACATTGAACTGCTGAATGCCTTTGACCGTGTGAACCTTACCTATTCCGACAACACCCTGACAATAGAATGAAGCTATGAAAAGGTTATTAACAACGCTCGTACTCCTCACCATTATGTGTGGAGCATCAGCCCAGCGCATCACCCGACAGTACAACAATGTCTCCATGGCACAGGCGTTGAAAGAACTCAACAGCCTGCAAAACCGTTACACAATCAACTTCATTTATGACGAACTGGAGGACTTCCGCGTTACAACCAGCATCAAGAACCAGCGTGTTACCGATGCCATCCAGCAGCTGATAGGCTTCTATCCCATACGGATGACACACCGTGGGAATACAATCATGGTGGAATGCACGCACAAGACAAAGCGACATCTGACGGGAAAGGTCGTTGATGAAACCGGGCAACCCGTACCTTACGCCAATGTACTGCTGCTGTCAGTAGTCGACTCCAGTGCCGTTGCCGGCGGGGTGAGCAATGAAAGCGGTGTGTTCGTAGTGCCTTACGAGCCGGCAAAGGTCATTGCACGCATCAGCTACGTGGGCTACAAGACCGTTTACCGAACCTTCTCAAGCGAGAATGCAGGCACTGTCCAGCTTGCACCCGATGCCTTACAGCTGAAAGGAGTGACCGTCAAGACCGTCCGACCACAATACAAGATGACACGGGGAGGCATGACAATCGACATTGAACACTCACTGTTGGCAAAGATGGGTACCGCAAATGACGTTTTAGCGCAGTTGCCTCGTGTAAATGTTGATGCTAATGGAGGTGTTACTATTTTTTCCAAAGGTTCACCGGAAATCTACATTGACAACCGACTAATACGTGACAAGCAGGAACTCACAACCTTAAAATCCACTGAAATAAAAAACATTGAGATTCTAACAAACCCAGGCGCACAGTACAATGCGTCTGTTCAATCAGTTATCCGCATCCATACAAAAGGGATAAAAGCTGACGGACTGAGCGTAATGACAGCAGTAAATGCCAAGAACAACAGCAAGTGGGGCGGTTTTGAGGAAGTTAATGTGAAATACAGAAAAGGCGAACTTGAAGTTTTTACAGATGTCACAAGCTCTACACGATATGAGGGTGAACGCAATACTGTCAGCAGCAAACTGCTTCTCCCAGACCATACCATTTACCAAGAACAGCTTGCCAATACTGATTTCCGAGCCTCGTTCTTCCTCCCCAAAGCCGGTTTCAGTTATGATATTACACCAAAACATTCTATTGGTGCTTCCTATTCGCTGGTCAAGTCTATAGTAGGAAAAGGAGAATGTGTGAACAACTACCAGAAGGTATGGAAGGATAATGTTTTGACAGGAATTATCCAGCAGAATCTTAATATGGACATCTTCAACGGTCCTGACCATACAGCCAACCTTTACTATATAGGAAAAGTAGGGAGAATGGACATTGTCTTCAATGGTACAGGTATATGGAAGAAAGACGGACGCAGGGATAACTGGACAGAAAACAGCGACGATCTGCCCTCCCGCAAAGTGAATACAGAGAATGAACGACATATAAGAATGTTGGCATCCAAGCTCATTCTCAGCTATCCCATTGGTAAAGGAAAAGCAGAAATTGGGACCGAAACGACAAATACCCACTCCCATTCCATCTATAATAACCCGGAGAAATATGTCGACGCATCGGACAACACTGTTGTAGAAAAAAGCATTGCACCTTTTATTGACTATTCACTGCCATTGGGAAATTGGACAGTTGAGGCAGGATTACGCTATGAGTACACATCGGCACTCTACCGCTCTTTCGGCATAAAGGAGGATGAACCAAGCCGCACTTATCATGACTGGTTCCCCAACCTTTCTGTTTCCTGGAATAAAGACAAGTGGTCTCTACAGATGAACTATGCTAAACACATCAGCCGCCCTTCCTATAGAGACCTAAGAAGCAACGTTCAATATGTCAATCGGTTCACCTATGAAGCCGGCAACCCCTATCTGCGACCAACCATAAACCACTGTATCGGATTCAGCATAGTACACAGCTGGCTAAGTCTGGACATAGATTATTCTTACAATAAGGATGCCATTGTCTACACGTCAAGGCTCTATGACGGAAAGGAAATAGCACTTATACAAAACCAGAACTTTCACCATACACAGAGCCTCTCAACCTCCTTTGTAGCTTCACCTAAGTTCGGATGGTATCAACCTACATTGGAGATTGACTTCCTTAAGCCATTCTTCAATACACGAAAGTATGGAAGTACAGAAGACCTACAAGACCCATTTGTCAGCATAAAGATGAATACCAAACTTGTCCTTTCGACCAACAGCTTTATAACTTTGGACATGAAATATAATTCCGAGGTCTGTACAGACTTCGTAAAAACCAAGGCATCTGGTACCGTTGATGTGGGATACACTCTCTCCTTCCTGCACAAGGCGCTGCTTCTTAATGTATATGCCATAGATCTCTTCAAGACAAAACGGGACGCATGGACGCAGTATGGACAGAATGTTATCAATACCAAGGACTGCTATAACTGCATACGCCGCATAGGAATCACTCTCACCTATAACTTCAATGCAAAACGAAGCAAGTACAAGGGAACAGGTGCAGGTAATGCAGAGAAGAGCCGACTGTAGTTATCTCCAACTATTGAAAAGAACTATGAGAAAGTATATTATATCCATGCTTTGCGTTCTGAGCTTACAACTGCATGCCCAGCGCATCACCCGACAGTACAACAATGTCTCTATGGCACAGGCGTTGAAAGAACTCAACAGCCTGCAAAACCGTTACACAATCAACTTCATTTATGACGAACTGGAGGACTTCCGCGTTACAACCAGCATCAAGAACCAGCGTGTTACCGATGCCATCCAGCAGCTGATAGGCTTCTATCCCATACGGATGACACACCGTGGGAATACAATCATGGTGGAATGCACGCACAAGACAAAGCGACATCTGACGGGAAAGGTCGTTGATGAAACCGGGCAACCCGTACCTTACGCCAATGTACTGCTGCTGTCAGTAGTCGACTCCAGTGCCGTTGCCGGCGGGGTGAGCAATGAAAGCGGTGTGTTCGTAGTGCCTTACGAGCCGGCAAAGGTCATTGCACGCATCAGCTACGTGGGCTACAAGACCGTTTACCGAACCTTCTCAACCGAGAATGCAGGCACTATCCAGCTTGCACCCGATGCCTTACAGTTGAAAGGAGTGATCGTCAAGACCGTCCGACCACAATACAAGATGACACGGGGAGGCATGACAATTGACATTGAACACTCACTGTTGGCAAAGATGGGCAGTGCCATGGACGTACTGGCACAGCTTCCCCGTGTGACGACAAGCGGCAACAGTGTGCAGGTCTTTGCCAAGGGAACACCGCTTATCTATATCAACAACCGCAAGATAAGTGACATGAAGGAACTGACGGAACTCAAGTCTGACAACATCAAGAGCGTGGATGTAATTACAAGTCCTGGTGCACAATATGATGCACAGGTACAGTCCGTCATCCGCATCAAAACCATTCGCAGGCAGGATGAAGGCTTCAGCTTTCGTAATGATGCCAATGTGGAATACAATGGATGGTGGACTGGCTCGGAATCGACCAAGCTGACTTATCGGACAAAGCGTCTGGAGCTGTTCAACAGCCTCTACTGGATGAACTATCTACAGCAGGAGAACAACGACCTTCACTCTCAGATACACGCAAACGGAGATGATGTTGATATTCGACAGCACATCAATTATAAGGGCAGGCACAATGCCCTTTCCGAGCGCATAGGTACTTCTTACTTCTTCAACGACAGCAACTCAATCGGTGCCTCTTACCGTTTCTACACCAATTACCGCATGGACGGAACAATGGATGGAGTTCAGAATATCTACAAAAACGGCATGTCAGAAGGAACGATAACACAGAACGGGAATGTTGAGATACGTACTCCTGCCCGTCATCAGGCTGATGTATATTATGTTGGCAGACTCGGAAAACTCGGAATAGACTTCAACGCATCCTATGTAGCCATGAGGTTTAAGGAAAACCATGCCCAGACAGAGCACTCCGACCAGCTTTCCAACCGTGAGGTACACTCTTCAGGTAACCAGCGCAGCCATCTCTGGGCGGGAAAACTCGTCTTTGAATATCAGCTATGGCATGGTAATCTGGGCTGGGGAGCGGAGGTCAGCTATACCGACTCCTGGGGAAATTTCACCAACAGAGAGCAGATTGTTGCATCCTCGGAGACTGACATCAAGGAAAGAAACCAGGCTGTTTTTGCAGATTACAGCCTTCCTTTGGGCAAGTTCTCGCTTAGTGCAGGACTAAGGTACGAGCATGTAGTATCAGACTATTATTCCTTTGGCACTAAGCAGGACGATGCCAGCCGGCGTTACAGCAACTTCTTCCCTTCTGCTTCACTGTCATGGAACAGTGGGAAGTGGTCGCTCCAGCTTAATTACAGCAACAAAATCAACCGCCCGAGCTACCGCTCCCTGCGCAATTTCGTACAATACAACAACCGCTACGGCTATGAAGGAGGCAACCCGGCACTGCGCCCGGAACAGATACACAACATAGAAATAAATGGAGTATATGGTTGGCTGAACCTTTCTGCCGGCTACAAATACTACAAGAATGCGATGATATGGACACATGGATTATACCAGAACAAGGCTGTCTCCTTTGCTGCAGTCTACAACTATGACCATTCAGAGCTGTACTATGCTTCTGTCGTCGCCTCTCCTAAGTTCAGCTGGTATCAGCCTACGGCAGAAGTAAGCTATCTGCAGCAGAACTTCCATGCACCAAATGATGATGGTTCGCTGGTGAAGAACAAGCCTACGGTAACGTTCTCATTGCTCAACCAGTTCGCATTCTCCAAGACATTCATGGGCAGAGTGAATTTCTGGACACGTACAAGAATTTACCAAGGCTTTCAAGAGGCAAACGGCTTTGCAAGTCTGAACCTGGCTTTACGCAAGTCATTCTGCAACGAACGCCTCATACTTTCCCTTTCTGCAAACGACATCTTCGATTCCATGCGGGAGCGATGGGCTCTTAACGGTTATGGCACCACGATGGACAAGGACTGCAACACCTATTCCCGCTCCGTCTCACTGACCGTTACCTATAACTTCAATGCCAAGCGAAGCAAGTACAAGGGAACAGGCGCGGGAAATGCGGAGAAGAGCCGGCTGTAAAACAATCAGGCTTTAGAAGTAACATACCAATGATTAACGGCGACAGCTCTAAGTCTTGACTGCCTTCTTGTCTAGAAAGCACATCTTTTTGGGAATACAGGTGTTTCTAAATTGTTGTCAGCTGCAATCTTATAAAGATAAAGCCTGATGCCTTTGTCAGAATGACGGGACAAATCTTTGGTTATGGTTTTCAACCATTTAAGGTATGTGTTGTAAAAGAACAAACAAACTATCATCCTGTAATCTGCTGCTTGGCAAAACATCCACACTATTCGGAAACAATTTCACGAAGAACGCCCTCATCCGTCCGCTGATTTTTCATCACTGCGGGCTGATGAGGGCGTTTTTTCTATAAGCATCTACGCCTCATAACACCTGTGTTTGTACTGCCTTATAATAAACTATTTATGCTTTGACTTTGCACGTTTCGCCAAATAGGATTCTTTTCCAGGGAAAACAGAATAGTCGCCTGTGATTCCCATGCATCTGAATACGACATTACGGTTGTAGACAACAAGGTCGGGACAGCTTTTCAGCTCCTGCAAAAGCGAGTCGGTGAGTGGTTTATCATATATCTGGTAGTCAAACTCCATTCCGCCATCCTTGCCATAGATAATTTCAGTATAGTCGCCTATCACTTCATCTCTACTGATAGTCAAACCACGGTAGCCCATCTTCTGCAAGGCTGAGCGAACAGAATCCAAACGTTCCAGACTTAACCCTATCTTCCGCAATTCCTTTTCCTGCAATTCATCTGTATCCCCGTACCCATCTTGGCAATCAATCTCTTTCCCGGAAGTAACACCCCAGTCCGTCAGTTCTCCATGTTTTGAATACTCCACAGAGAATCCAGTACTGTCAGCCAGCCAGCTTCGTGTCGTATGAATCAGTTGTGCTATATTCTTCTGATTTGCCTTGAAGTCTGTCTCCATAGCCTCAGCAGTACACTCTTTTTGCAGGATAACAGCAAATACTGCAACGCACAACAGCTGTAAGATATTGAAACTATGAAGCCCCAGAAAGATATTATTCATATGATTACGTTGCCTGACTGCCTGGACTATGGAACAGATGTAAACAATGGCAATGGGTATTGAGATGAACCAGGCAACGACCATAAACCCGATTAACCACGAGAAGGCTTCGCCCGGAGCATCCTCTTCATGAAAGATGAGCATCGTTATGAACAAGAAGAAAGACATAAAAAGCGAAAGCCAATACACGCAGGGACTGCAAGAATAAGACGTGCCGGTTCTTCTTGCAAACAGCCTCTAAACCTGTTGCGCCTTCCTTTTTCTCATACTTCTTCCTGTTACCCACCCGAAACGATACACCAAGGGCGAGCAGGCAAAACAGTATAATAGCAGTGAAATCAATCATACATATAACAGCTCACCGGCAGCGTCATAACGTCTCTGACATTCCAGCGGTTCTTCCAGCAAAGTCGTCCTTCTGTTTCCCTACCGACAAGAGATTCTATCCCGGAGGACGGACATCATCATACGCAACAGCTCTTTTCCATCTGTACGCATATCCGTTGATATGCCCGCCGGCCGTCACCGTTTTCCAGACGGATCACACCGCAGTAAACAAAGCCGAGGCGGGAAAGGGCAGCCTGCATAGGCCGGTTGTCGGCATGAGTGTCGACACGGATGGAGGAGGTGAAGGCGGAACAGTAGCTGACGATGTCTGCCATGACACCATGGACTCCTTCTACCGAAGCCACACGATGGATGACATGATAAGGTCGGTCGTCAAGCCAGCTGCCACCCTCTATATGAGAGTAGGTGGGATCGGGACCGGGAAGGAAAGCGAACGTGGCGACAGGAAGACCGTCTTCATACAACAGGTAAGAGCTGCCCCGCGCGATGTCCTCTGCGATCTTCTCCACCGGCGGATATGCGGGCGGCCACTGGTGAGGATTGCCGGCAGCAATCATCTTCGCCCTGCCCTGCTGTATGAGCCGCATCACAAGTGGAAGATCATCCTTCACAGCTCTGCGGACAGTACGGCCGGCGGGCAGTTTCACAGCACTTTCTTTTGTCATAAGGATTCCTCTTTAATCTGGTTGCAATGCAAAAGTACAAAGAAATATCTAACATTAAGTTCCAATAATGCTTAAATATCATACAAAAAGTCAGAAGCAGGGAAGCGGACGAAAGGAAAAGTATGAAAAATAGTACGCAAAATAATTGCGAATGATAAAATTAATGTGTATTTTTGCCCACAGAATCGAATACTAATTTCTAAAAACCTATAACAATGGAAAATAACCTTTTCAAGCATTCAGCCAACAGACTGGAAGCACACTTGGGCAAAGACGCACACAAGTTTACGAAGGAGGACATCAAACAGGTTGTCAGCGACCTGAACATCCGGATGGTCAACTTCATGTATCCTGCCGGTGACGGACGGCTGAAGACCTTGAACTTCATGCTGCACACACCGGAATATCTGGAGACCATCCTTACCAACGGTGAACGCGTCGACGGGTCTTCCCTCTTCAGCTTCATCGCCGCAGCCAGCAGCGACCTTTATGTCATGCCGCGTTTCTCGACGGCATTCGTTGATCCGTTCTCGGAGATTCCTACGCTCTGTATGCTCTGTTCGTTCTTCGACCGTGACGGCAATCCACTGGCATCTTCCCCGGAACATACGCTTCACAAGGCCATGGCTGCCTTCAGGAAGGTGACAGGTATGGAATTCCATGCCATGGGCGAACTGGAATACTATGTGATCCGCGACGATGAGGGCGTTTTCCCTGCCGACGACCAGCACGGCTACCACGAGAGTTCTCCCTTTGCTAAAAGCAATGACTTCCGTATGCGTGCCATGCAGCTGATTGCCGAGTGCGGCGGCAAGATCAAGTACGGACATTCCGAGGTGGGCAACTTCGTCGAGAACGGTCGCTGCTACGAGCAGAACGAAATCGAGTTCCTGCCTGTTGCTGCTAACGAGTGTGCAGAACAGCTGCTCCTTGCCAAATGGATTATCCGCAGCTTGGGCTATGAAGAGGGACTTGATGTTACATTCGCACCGAAGATTACCGTAGGCAAAGCCGGTTCGGGTATGCACATCCACATGCGTATCATGAAGGACGGAAAGAACATGATGCTCGACCATGGAAAGCTGTCTGTTGATGCTCGCCGTGCCATCGCCGGTATGATGGATCTGGCAGAGAGCATCACGGCTTTCGGCAACAAGAATCCGACCTCTTACTTCCGTCTCGTTCCACACCAGGAAGCTCCGACGAATGTATGCTGGGGCATGAGCAACCGTTCGGTACTGGTACGTGTGCCACTGGGCTGGACTTCCGGCGAGGATATGTGCCACAAGGCAAATGAGACAGAACCGCTCACAGCACGCGACTACTCAGGCAAGCAGACCGTAGAGATGCGGTCGCCGGATGCTTCGGCTGACATCTACCAGCTGCTGGCGGGTCTTTGTGTTGCCTGCCGCCATGGCTTCGAGATGGCGAATGCAGAGGCTGAAGCCGAGCGTACCTTTGCTGACGGCGACATCCACGACCCGAAGAATGCCGAGCGTTATGCCACACTGGCCCAGCTGCCTGACAGCTGTGCCGCGTCAGCCGACTGTCTGGAGCGTCAGCGCAAGGTCTACGAGGAGTACGACGTCTTCTCTCCGGCCATGATCGACGGCATCATCAAGCAGCTCCGTTCCTTCAACGACCGCACACTGCGTCAGGAAATCGAAGGCAAGGAGATGATGATGGAGCAGCTCGTCCGCCAGTACTTCCATTGCGGATAAACTCAGAAAGACAAGTCCTATCCTTTATAACGAATCCCAGGCAACAGAAGCGTTACCTGGGATTTTTCTTCCACATCCTTCTTATTCCCTTATCCCCTTATTCATTAGACATAATGTACCGATAAAGCTCCCGTATGTAGATAGGTTCTCTAAATAAATTAATGTTTGAAGTTGGCATACACTTTGCGTTCTTAACAAAAAGGCTTATACGGATTAAAGTTTATTGAGAAATTATGAGTTTACAGGAAATCTTAAACCACAGAAGAGCTGTCAGGCATTTCGACCCGGACAAACCGCTCGACAATGCGGTTGTAAAGAGGTGTATAGAACAGGCCACCTTAGCCCCGACAAGTTCTAATATGCAGCTTTGGGAAGCTTATCATGTCACGGACAGGAATGTATTGGAGAAATTGTCTCATGCCTGTCTGGACCAGCTGACAGCACATTCGGCACAGCAGACAGTCGTCTTCGTCACCCGACAGGATCAATACAGGCAGCACGCACAGGCGGTACTTGCATTTGAGAAGGACAATGTCAGAAGCAACAGTCCGGCCGGAAAACAGGGGAAACGCATCAGGAAGCAGGAACTGTATTATACGAAGCTGATCCCCTTTGTCTATTCGCGCTTCTTCGGTCTGCTGGGACTTTTCCGCAAATCCCTGGCACAGTCCATAGGTCTGTTCCGTCCCATAATGCGGCAGGTGAGCGAAGGAGACATACGTGTCAGCGTACACAAGAGCTGTGCCCTGGCTGCCCAGACTTTCATGCTGGCAATGAGTGAGGCCGGATATGATACGTGTCCGCTTGAAGGGTTTGACAGCCGGCTGGTGAAAAAGGCTCTGCATCTGCCTTATGATACGGAAATCAACATGGTCATTACCTGTGGTGTCCGTATGCCGGACGGTGTCTGGGGAGAACGTTACCGCCGTCCATTTGAAGAAACTTACCATCTGGTTTAGCCTTCAGGCCCTGTCTGCCTTTATATAGGGGGGAGAGAAGTTTTTATCCGCATCCGTCATACCTTTCAGAGAAAATCTATCATTTAGGTTTAAGTAATTGGCTATGAACAGCCTTATGAGTTATGAAATGCAGTAGGTAATGATT
>ERZ772960.841-NODE-841-length-25662-cov-3.259499_pt1 | contig 25662 bp, 23 predicted proteins | sample MGYA00580678_ERZ772960 | MGnify/ENA primary metagenome ERZ772960 (study PRJEB29015, sample SAMEA2737930) | human oral metagenome | biome: human oral; feature: human-associated habitat; material: dental | place: China | collected 2059 ... | reverse complement strand
AGGGAAAGAGAGCGGCTGAAGCAGTTGGATATACAGATATAGAAAAAGCCCCAATTAAGGGGCTTTTGTAGTATTTTTAGCAAGTATTTTTTACTTAGTATTTTGCCAAGTAAAAATATTTTTATACTTTTGGCTGTTTCTGCGGTTGCATTGAATGCGGAAACTAATTTACGCAACACCGAAGCGTTTAAAAACTCCGTCGACTACACCGCAGAAGCCGAGCAGCTTCAAAATGACGGTCAATACGATCCGAGTATCGAAAAGGCTAAAGATGCCAATGCCGCAATGGATGAAGCGTTCTTTGACGCGCTCCATCTTTTAATGCAAAAAAAAGCGGGCATTTCGAGGGACAATGCGCAATCTCAGGTGGATACGCTGGAAAAATCGGGCGCACTTACCGATTCAAAACTGAAACAATCGTTTCAGGAAATGAAAGTAAATATCGGCAACGGAGATTCTTTGCTGCAAAAAGCTGCCGAAGTGCGCACTAGCGATGAAGAAATTACCGAAGCATACGATGCGGCTATCGCGGAATACAATAAAGCGGAGAACGGCGCAAAGTCTGCAAACGACCGATATATTGCTCAAAAACGTGCGGAAGCGGAAAAAGCGATAAAAGATGCGCAATCCAGATATTCCGCGCTGAGCTCAAAAGGCGTAATATCCAAAAACAATTCCGACGCAAAGAGAATCGACGGCTTTTTGCAGTCTGCGCAAAAATCTCTTTCGGCAAACGATTTTAACGGGGTTTCTTCAAACGTAAAATCGGCACTTGATGCAATGAATAATGCCGAAAAAACATTTGCTGCCGAATCCGCAAAAGTCAAAAAGCAGCTGGACGACGCGCAAAAGAAATTCTCCCAGCTTAAAAGCGGTAAAATCGTTTTGAACGGGAGCGCGGACGACAGAAATATTACCAAATTGCTATCCGATGCCTCGTCTGCGCTTAACTCCGGGAATTTGCAGAATGCGCAGACTTCAATAAACAATGCCGTAAGCAAAATGAATTCCATCGAATCGGAATATAAAACCGCCTCCGCAAACACTAAAAAATTATTGGATGATCTTGCCGCGCGGCAGAGAAAATTGAATGCAAGCAATACGCTTGCATCAGGAAGCGACGGCGATAAAGAAGTTTCAAGATTTTTGGGACTTGCTCGCGATGCTTTAGGCAAAAACGATTTTAAGGAATCGGCTGCAAATGCGGAAAAAGCACGGCAGATTATGGATAATGCCGAAAAAGAAGCCGCAGAAGGTTTGAAGAATGCAAAAGCTTTGTTGGATAAAGCAAAAGCGCGGCATACGGAATTGGTAAAGACTTATAATTTACCTGATGACGATTCCGACAATGTTTCCGTAATCGAAGATTTGGCGAACGCGGAAAAATCCTTGAACTCAGGTGATTGGAGCAAAGCATCGGAAGCCGTTAATGCCGCAAATGCAAAGATGGACTATCTTGAAAAAATGCTTAGCGATTTGGCTGAAGCCGAGACTGCCGAAACTACGGATAAGACTTCCGAATCGCAAGAATCTTCCGATTCCCAAGCAGCGACGGCTGAGACGCGTTTGGATGCGGACGGGCTTCCCGTCGACGAATCGGGACGTGTAACTGTTCTGCCTAAGTATTACGTTGTCCGAAGACATATTCCGATTACCGATTGTATGTGGCGTATTGCGGCAATGGATTTTGTTTACGGCGATAGAAACGAGTGGCGGCGCATATATGAATTGAACAGAGACAATTTTGTACAGAGCTCCAACCCGCATCTTATCGTTCCGGGGCAAATACTTGAGATTCCTTCTCTTAGAGGAGAAGTGCGTCAAGGTACGTATAATCCCGAAAAGCGGTACGTACCGTTCTCGGAAAATTAAGCCCTGTCGTCCGCCGCATTTCTAAATAATATGCGGCGGAAGTCGAATAAAAGCCTCGTTTAAGAAGCGGCATAGACGTTTCTTAAACGAGGCTTTTTTGCTTTTCGTTGAGTGGTTTGTGAGACGATTGAGCCGCCGGAGCAAGTCTTTAGTCCGTAAAGTAAAAAATCCCATAAAAAAGCCGCCCGAGAATTTTGTCATTCCGGGGCGGCTTGCTTTATTTTACGACGGATTGCGATTTAATCAAAAATCTAGCGAATCCATCTTTGTAACGTCGCGGGCGTAGTCTACGCCGGCAACGTCAAATCCGTTTGTCGCAAGAAAATCGTGTTTGTAGCCTGCGAGGTCGCCGAGTTCCGCAAGATTTTTGTTTGTAACGGCAGCCATGCGTTTTTCGACTTCCTTTTGAACGTCCGGCTCAAGTTCCCAATCGTCGATGCGGATTCTGTGCTCGCCGTCAACGGGAACCGTTCCCGCAGAATTATCCGCGCCGGTGTAGAGCCGCTCGGCAAAAAGGCGTTCCATCTGTTCAATGCAGCCTTCATGTGTTCCTTTTTCTTTCATCACCTTGAACAAAATCGAAAGGTAAAGCGATATAATCGGAATGACTGCGCTTGAACGCGTTACCAGTCCCTTGTTGATTGAAACGTACGCGTTTCCGCCGAGCGCGGCGTTCAGTTCCTTATCGAGGTCAAGTCCAGCCTGCTCCAAGTCTTTTTTTGCCTGTCCGATTGCTCCGTCGCGGTAAATCGCGTGGCTCAATTCAGGTCCGATATACGAATACGCAAGCGTGCGGCAGCCCGGTGCAAGCACATCCGCCGCCATGAGCTGCTTAATCCAAATGCGCCAATCGTCGCCGCCCATAACTTTTACCGTGTCGGCAACTTCCTGCTCTGTTGCAGGCTCTGCGGAACTCTCTTTTAAAGAATCCGTCAGAATATCAATCGCCATGCCGCTGTAAGGCTTTCCTTGCGGCTTTATGACGGACTTATACAGCACGCCCGTGTCGGGATCCGTGCGTACGGGACTGGCAAGACTGTAAATGACAAGGTCGAATTTCTTACCGAGCTTTTTTGCTTCGTCAATAACAAGCTTTCGCGTTTCATGGGAAAATGCGTCCGCGCTGAACGTTTCGGACACCAGTCCCGCTTTTTTTGCCGCGCGGTCGAAGGCTTGGTTGTTGTACCAGCCGGGCGTTCCGCCCTTTGTTTCCGTTGCGGCTTTTTCAAACGAAACGCCGATTGTGTCCGCGCCGTATTCAAATGCGGCTACAATGCGGCTTGCAAGTCCGTAGCCGGTGGAACAGCCCAACACCAAAACGTTTTTAGGACCTTTTCCGCCTTCCGTAACGGATTTAATGCCGCGCTCGGTCTTTTTAGCTTTTGCGTAAGCAATTTGATTTTCCGTCTCTTTGGCGCAACCTACCGGGTGTGCGTTTATGCAGATATTGCTGCGAATCATCGGTTTGATAATCATGTTTACTCCTAATCTGTTTCTATTTATTTATAGATTTATTGTATCGCTGCTTAATTAAAGATGAAATAAATACCGCAACAGGAAAAAAGTTTTTCCGCATAGCTCGCAATTCAATATGTATTGTATTATAGTATGAATATGCAAGACATCGACAGCATACGAAAATCGGTTGAAAAATTCAAGTTGACGCACGAATTTGCAGGACGCATTTTATTCGATGAACCGATGAAAAACCGTACATCGTTTAAAATCGGAGGAAATGCGCCGCTTTTTGTTGAACCTGCAAACGAAAATTCACTTATCGGCGTGCTTGATTTTTTTAAAACCGAAAATATCCCGTATTTTATACTCGGCGGCTGTACGAATGTTGTCGTTTCCGACGATGGTTTTGAAGGTGCGGTGATTTCAACATCGGGCTTAAATTACATAGAGATTCTTGATACGGGAATACCGGCGCAAAACGCTGCAAATTCGGAGAAAAATGTTTTTGTAAAGTGCGGAGCGGGAACTCCAGTCTCGTCGCTTATAAATTTCTGCCGAAACAACTGCCTTCAAGGCGCAGAACAATTTGCAGGACTTCCGGGAAGCGTAGGCGGCGCAGTTTTTATGAATGCACGCTGCTTTGACCGCTCGATAAGCGATTTATTCCATTATGCGGATTTTATAGATATGCCCGGAAATATCAAATCAAATCTCTTGTTTAATGAGGCGGACTGGGCATACAAAGTTTCGCCCTTTCAAAACACAAACGGGATTATAACGGCGGCGGTTTTTAAACTTAGCGCACTCTCGGATGAAAATAAAACGGAAATTTCCGAAAAATGCGAATATTATGTGAATGAAAGAAAAATCAAAGGGCATTTTAAATTTCCGAGTGCGGGAAGCGTATTTCGCAATAACAGGGCATTCGGAAAACCGTCCGGTCAAATCATTGATGAGCTTGGTCTTAAAGGAATGAAAATAGGCGGAGCGCAAATTGCGCCTTGGCACGGGAATTTTATTATAAATACCGGCAATGCAAGTCAAAAAGATGTAAAGGAACTGGTGAATTTTATCGTTAATAGAGTAAAGGAAAAAAGGAATTTTATTTTACAGCCGGAAATAATTTTTTGCGGAAAATAACCGTTTTGCGGTTGCCGTAAGAATTTTATTCCTTAGGTTTGACAAATGAAATTCTTACTTCTATACTTTTTCAAAAGGCGGTTTTAGGCTTGTTACAATTATCGTACGTAAATTTTAGAAAAGACTCTTATCTTCTCATCGAAGGAAAAGAAGAAAGCAGCCGCTTTTACATTATTCAAAGTGGACGAGTACGCTGTTTCCGCGCTAACGATCCCTATAATATTTCGGCAAAAGTGCTCGGACCGGGAGATTTCGTAGGCGTTATCCCGTGTATGGCGGGACGATTTCAAGTAGAAAGCGTTATTGCGGTAACGGATGTAAAATGTATTTCCGTAAAAAGGGAGCAGTATCCCGAGCTTATCGAAAAAAATATTCCCGTTGCACTTAAAATTATACGCACATTTGCAAATAGAATGCGCACAATGAACGAGCAGCTTACGAAACTTACGCTGAACAATGTATCCACCGACACTCCGGAACACATCTGTGAAGTTGCGGCTTATTATGACAATGCGGGTTGCAGCGACATCGCTACTTATGCGTATTACCGCTATCTTAAAGAGTGCCCGAAAGGCAGAAATATTCCGTTTGCGCAAAAACGCTTTGTGGCGTTAAAACCGTCTTCCAAAGCTGTTTATTTTGAACCTACGGGCGATCTTGCGCGTAATTACCCGAAAGACTGTATGATTTTTTCGGAAAGTCAGAGCGGCTCGGATATGTTTATAATTCAAGACGGGCAAGTTGCAATTTCAAAAGTTGTAAACGGAAACGAAGTAATGCTTGCCGTTCTAAAAAAAGGCGATATGTTCGGCGAAATGGCTTTGCTGGAAAACAAGCCGCGTTCCGCAAGTGCGATTGCACATGAAGATTGCCGTCTGATGGTCGTAAACCGGCAAAACTTTGACCAAATGGTCGGAACACAACCGCAACTCGTTGCCCGCCTTACAACGACGCTTTCGGAACGTATGTGGTCAATGTATAGACAGCTCGACAATGCTTGCCTGCATGATTATCAGCACAAAATGGTAGATATGCTTGCCTTGCAGATGGAAAAATCCCGCCGTTATACAGGGCAAATTCAGACCGATTTTACATTACAGGATGTTGCGAACCTTTGCGGCATTCCGGCGGAAAAACAAAGCATAGCAATAGTCCAACTGCAAAGCGAAAAAAACATAAGAATTTCCGGCGGAAAGATTTTTATTTCCGATTGTCAGGAACTTTTAAAACTGGCTGCATTCTACAGAAAGGAAGAGCGTATAAAGGCAAAAGTAAAATCGCAGGGGATTTAATGAATAGAATTTTACTTTTGCTTGCGACAATATTTTTTCCCGTAACTTTTTTTTCGCCCGCCTATGCGCAAAAACTAAGCCGCGGTTACGGCGGCGTAGAACTTGGAATGACGGTTGAGCAGACAAAAGCCAAGTTAAAAGAGAATTCGGATTTCGGCTACACGGGCGACAGGGATGTTTCTTTATTGCCGGGTGAAAATCGTACGTTAATTGAAACGGATGCCGTTTCGGGGCACTCGTTCGGATTCCTCGAACGCTGTTGGTTTCAGTTTCATGACGACAGTCTTTACATTATTACGATAAATATAAATCAAGAACTGATGGATCATTACAGCGTTTTTACCGCACTATGTAAAAAATACGGAGATCCCGTTTCTCTTTCTCCCGAAAAATCCGTTTGGAAAGACGAAAATTATTCCATGAGTCTTGAACGTCCGCTTACGCTAAAATATGTCAATCAAAAAGTTTTTGAAGATTTACAGAATAAATCTCTCGTTTCTCCGTCGGGAAGAGAGATTACGCGAGATATGTTTTTGGACGGACTTTAATAATGAGATTAAACGGCTCTTCTTTTGCGCGCATTCCGCACATGCTTATTCCGATTTTTTTCGCAATTATTTCGTCATCATGCGGTGCGCAAAAGCTTGAAACGAAAAGCTTGACCCTTATCAAATCCGACGGAGAAAAAATATCCGTTTCTGCAGAAATTGCGAGCACATACGAGCAGCGTCAACACGGATTTATGAACCGAAAGCATATTCCCGACGGTACGGGAATGCTTTTCATTTTTGAAAATGACATGATTCTTTCATTTTGGATGAAAAATACGCCGACCCCGCTTTCCATTGCGTATATATCTTCCGACGGAAGTATAAAAGATATTTTTGATATGACGCCGTTCAGTCTTGCGCCCGTACAAGGTTCTTCCTATGCGCGTTATGCTCTTGAAGTGCCTCAAGGCTGGTTTGAGAAAACGGGAATAAAAATCGGCGATCGTCTTGTGCTTGATTTTTAAATATGTCGGGCGTAAAGAATTTATATTAAAAAACTGCAGCAGGAATTTATACCCGCACAGAGGATTTTATGAATATTGATATGCTGATTGACGGAATTTTGGATTCTTATGACAGATACGGAGGAATAAACCGCAGCGAATCGGAAAATTTTCCGAATAGGCAAAATGTTATTTCCGTACTTACGGATTTGCAAAGTCTTGTTTTTCCGGGTTTTCGAATGGCGGAGGAAGTAACTCCTTACAATATACGCTATATCACCGGAATGCGAGTAAATCACATAATCGGCGTGCTTACGAAAGAAATCCAAAAGGCACTCGTATATACGGTATTGCATAAAAAAAATAAGTGCAACGATTCCGAAAAATCGAAATGTTTTAAACTTGCCGAAGACACGGCAATCACGCTTATAGAAAGTCTGCCTGAAATCCGCCGGAAAATAATGCTTGATGCCGCCGCCGCATTCAAGGGGGATCCTGCCGCCAAGAGCAATGAGGATATAATTTTATCCTATCCGGGACTTGAGGCGATTCTTGTCTACAGGATTGCAAATGTTTTGTATAAAAAAGGAGTTCCAATAATACCGCGTATAATGACGGAACACGTTCACGGTAAGACCGGAATAGACATAAATCCGGGTGCGGAGATAGGTGAATCTTTTTTTATAGATCACGGAACAGGCGTAGTCATAGGAGAATCTACGATAATCGGCAACAACGTGAAGATTTATCAAGGCGTTACGTTGGGTGCTCTTAGCGTAAAAAAAGAATTGATGAATAAAAAACGCCATCCGACAATTGAAGACGATGTTACGATTTATGCAGGAGCAACGATTTTGGGCGGAGAAACCGTAATAGGACGCGGCTGTACAATCGGCGGTAATACATGGGTAACGCATTCCATTCCCGCCGGAACCGTTCTTACGCAAGAACGTTAATGTTTTATATTCACAAAGTCGACCGGTTTTGCGCCGCTCAAACTCCATTTTTTAAGGTCAAAAGATTTTCTTGCCCGGTTGCGGCTTGTTAATCCCGTTTGACTTGTATACTGTCTGCCGATATACTTGCGCACATGAAACTTCCGGAACACAAACTTAATGTAAAATTGATTGCTCTCGATTTGGACGACACTCTTTTAAATCATGATCTTGAAATCACTCCTCAAACCGTAGCCGCGCTTAGAAAAGCTGCCGAAAACGGGATTTATATCGTACTTTGCTCCGGGCGCGCGGAAAACGCAATCCTGCCGTTCATTCGCGCATTAGATATTGCAGGAAAAGAATACGGACGGTATTTAATAGCGGCTAACGGCGCAAGCATTTTTGATCTTCATAAGAGACTTTCGATTTATACGAATAAAGTTTCCGGCGATATTCTTCTTTACATTTATGAGGAAGCAAAAAAACGCGGACTTCCTGCACAAGTTTACGATCCGTCTACTATTTATGCTTCCGTCGATAACGAATGGACACAAAAAGATTCTAAATTATGCGGTTTGCGCTTGCAGATTGAAAATAATTTTGAAGATTTTTTAAAAACCGGACATCCTAAAATGGTTATCCCCGCAGCGCCGGAAAAAGTTGCGGAATTCTTGCCTTTCTTAAAGGAAAAACTTGCGGGAAAAGCCGACGTATTTATCAGTAAGCCTTATTTTCTTGAAGTTATGGCTTACGGGTGCGGCAAAGGTTCTTCCGTTTTATGGCTGGCAGACTATTTGAATATTCCCAAAGAAGAAACGATGGCATTCGGCGACAGTATGAACGACGAGTCAATGATTCTCGGAACCGAATACGGTGTTGCAATGTCAAACGGACTTGAAGCAATCCGCGAAAAAGCAAAATTCGTTACGCGAAAAACCAATAACAATGACGGAATCGCGGATTTTTTGGAAGATTTCGTATTATAAATGCGCCGGCGCAATTCGTCCTTATAAAACCTTAGCGTTAAAATTTCAGTAAGCGTTTAAGCGCAGGCTCAAGGAAAAGCGCATCGGTTAGTGCTCCGGCTTCTTTTAAACTCTTTTCTTTAAGTTCGATATTATCGGAATCGTCTTTGACTGCGCGGATTAAAATATTTTTCGGCGTATGTTCCATGTCGATAAATTCAAGAAGCTGCACGGAGTATCCGGAGCTTTCAAGATATTGTGCGCGCAATGCATCCGTTAAAAGCGCGGAAAAACGCTCTTTTATTATTCCGTATTTTAGAAGCGGAGCAAAAACTTGTGCTTCTGTCCTTGCATACGTCCTTTTACGCCGTGCAGCATTTTTATCCAGCTGCGAATTAAGTTCATGCTGGCAGCAAGGTACGCTTAAAATCGCCGTGCAGTAATTTTTTACGGCATACTCAAGCGCAAAATCCGTTGCAGTATCGCAGGCATGAAGAGTGATAACAATATCCGGCAAATCGGCATAGCTGTAATTTTCGATATTGCCGGTGTCGAATTTTAAACCGTCAAAGTCCAGCTGTTCTGCGGTTTTCGTGCAGAATTCGATAACATCTTTTTTTAAATCCAGTCCTATTATTTCCGCATTGATTTTTTTTATATTTCTAAGAAAATGATAAACCGCAAATGTAAGATAAGATTTGCCGCAACCGAAATCCGCAATTCTAAGAGGACGCTCGCTTGAAACATGAATTTTGCCGAGTACGCGCGGTAATATATCGTCTACAAATTCTAAAAATCTATTTATCTGTCTAAACTTTGCGTATTTTGAAGCGATAACTTTTCCTTCATCGGTCATTATTCCCAGAAGAACAAGAAAGGGAATCGGTTCTCCCTCCTGCAAAATATAGTTTTTCGCACGGTTGTTGTAAAAACCGCTCTTTGTGCGGCATGAAGTTGCGGAAGCATTTTTTACGGCGGAAAGTGCCGTTCCGTAGTTATTTTTTTCGATATTCGTGTCGGAAGATTCCGCGCAATTTTTTTGAGGAATGAGCTTTTTGGAAAGGCGTGTGATTTTTCCGTGCCTGTTTGCAAGCAGCGTTATCTCCTCGTTTTCCGTGCGAATAACGCAATTTTTAAAAGTTTTACCGCCGTGCTTGTCTATAAACGCATCAAGTTCCTCCACATTCAATCTTTCATGAAAAACTTGAGTTTCCGTAAAAAACTCGGCGAAATACATTTCATCGGAACTCTTTCCTGCAGATTTTATTTTTATGCGCAAGTAATTTCTGCCGAATTCTCCGGTGCATTGCGGAGAGGGTTTTGAAAATGTTACGGAAATAATCATATTTGCTCCCATAAAATTTTTGAGACATAAGCTTTGCATAATAAATGCCGTTTCACCTTACAAAAGAGCTTGAGGTAAAAATAACGACGGCATTTAGGACGGCGATTTTTTTATCGTCTCTCAAAAGCATGGTGTACATCGTATTTAACGAACAGCGTTAAAGCAATAGGATAAACAAAATAATCGGGTAATAAAACGATGAATAAATGATAACGTCCGCATTTTTATAAATTTTTCGACCTGATACACAATCAATCAGTTTAAGCGTTTAATTTATTGAACACTTGACAAATGAAAAAGGCACTTATAGAATAAAAAAGATTTAAGGAGTCATACAATGCTGAATGAAGATGAATTACACAAAATTTACAGTCAATTCCGTATATGCGCTCCGATATTTATTGCATTGGGCGACGAAATACGCCAAAAACTCATTTTAGACATTGTAGATTCGCATGAAAAAGGCATAAACGTTACTAATCTTAGTGCAAAATCAAAATTATCCCGTCCTGCAATTTCACATCATCTGAAAGTTTTGAAAGACAGCGGTCTTATAAAACCGATAAAAGTCGGAACTCAGATTTTTTACCGATTAAACTTAAAACAAAATCTTGAAGAAGTCGCAAAACTTATCGCATCTGTACAAAATGTTATTCATCATATGGACGAGAGTGCCGTTCCTGCAAATTAGCTTAAAATTAATCGATTATTTTTAGCTGAAATACCGATTATTCAATTCTATAAAATTCATTACATAAAACCGTTTTGTTTATTCATGCGGAGGGTTTAATACCCAGACGCTCCGCGTCGGAGTTGTTGATTTCAAGATTGAAAATAAAATATTTGTTGCGAAGTCTTTTTGAATAATGTTATAATCGAAACATGAAAAAGACTGCTGTAAAGACTATTGGCATTTTAACATCCGGAGGTGATGCACCCGGTTTAAATTCCGCAATACGCGGAGTATGCAGATCCGCAATGAATAATTACGGAATTAAAATTATCGGCATAAAGAACGGATTTCGCGGACTCGTTAACGGCGACTGTTTTGAACTGAAAAGCGGAGATGTATCCGGAATTTTGACGCGAGGCGGAACGATTCTTGGAACTGCGCGAGATAAGCCGTTCAAAAATCCTGTTCCGAATCCTGAAACCGGATTACTTCCTATCGAAGCAATCAGAAAGAACTGGAAAAAATTCAAACTGGACGCTCTGGTTGTATTGGGCGGCAACGGCACAAACACAACAGGCAGTCTTCTTGCAGATGAGGGATTTAACGTAGTCGGGTTACCCAAAACTATTGATAACGACATTGTAGGTTCCGATATTACATTCGGATTTCATACGGCAGTTGATGTAGCAACGGAAGCTATTGACCGCATTCATACAACCGCCCACAGCCACAGCCGTGTTATGATTGTAGAAGTTATGGGACACAAAGCAGGCTGGCTTGGACTTTATTCCGGAATTGCGGGCGGCGGCGATGTAGTTTTGTTGCCGGAAATTCCATACGATATAAATTCTGTTACGAAAGAAATTCTTAGACGGCGGGATGCAGGGAAAGAATTTTCCATTGTTGTTGTTGCAGAAGGTGCGCTTTCAAAAGAAGAAGCAAAACTTGATAAAAAAGCATTTAAAAAATCCCGCCTTGAAATGCAGCAGTCTATCGGTTATAGAGTTGCGCATGAGCTTGAAGCTGCAACAGGTCTTGAATCCCGCGTTACGGTTTTAGGATATTTGCAGAGAGGTGGAACGCCGTCTCCTTATGATCGCGTCCTTGCCACTCAGTTTGGCGTTGCGGCTGTGGATTTTATCGTAAATGAAAAATTCGGTAATCTTGTTGCAATGCAGGATAATAAAATTGTTGCAGTTCCCTTGCATGAAGTTGCAGGAAAGGTAAAGAATATTCCGATTGACCATCCGCTACTGGAAAGCGGACGCGCGGTAGGAATGAGCTTTGGAGACTGATTTTAAGTGCCGCTACTGCAAAGAATGTAACGGTTACGGCTGCAAAGGACAAATTCCCGGAATGGGAGGTGTCGACGGCAGCCGTAATTTTATTCTCAACTGTGCCGGCTGGCAAAAAATCTACGATTCGGAAAAATCTGTCGGACGAGCAGATAAAATCGACAGTATCATAATTGCACCTGAAAATGTCGGCATTGCACCCGTTACAGGTGCAGTTCAAAATATCGGATTTAAAGAAGAAAAAGATTTTTACCTTCCTTATTTTACGGCGGCAAAAAACTGCGGCATAACTATATGCGTAGGTGATGGTGCTCCCGACGAAAAACTTTTATTCGGTGTGGAAGCGGTCAAAAAACTTAACCTGAAATCCTATTTTTTTTTGAAACCTTATCCCGACGAGATTCTTGCAAACAGAATAAATCTCGTGCGTGACTATGCTTTAGCAGTCGGAATGGACATAGATGCATATAATATCCCGACAATGCACGGGCAAGTCAAATTGGAGCAGAAAACTCAAAAACAAATCGAACGGTTTCGCGAGATTTCGGGGCGTCCGCTTATGCTGAAAGGTATTTTTACCGCCGAAGATTTGAATCTTTGCAAAGCATTACGTCCCGATATTGCCGTCGTATCAAATCACGGCGGACGAGTTGAAAGGCAAGCGGGAAGTTCTGCGGAATTTTTACAAAAAAATGCGGAGATTCTCCGTTCCTGCTGTAAAGAAGTGTGGGTTGACGGCGGAATACGCACCGTGCGGGATATTCAAACCGCGCTTTTTTTAGGTGCGCACAAAGTTCTAATTGCCAGACCGTTTATTACCGCACTGTGTTTCGGCGGTATACAAAAAATGGAAGATAAAATAAAAGGACTGCTTACGCAGTCCTACGTATAACGAATTTTACGATATGAAATTAGAATTTCGCCCGGCGTAAGCGGACGCGTTCGATATCTTCACAGAACAATTCACGCAAATCATTTAAACCGAGTGCCATAAGAGCCATGCGGTCAATTCCGATTCCCCATGCAAGTACGGGAACGTCAATTCCCATTGCTTTGGTAACTTCTCTACGGAAAATACCGGAACCGCCCAGCTCAAACCATCCCAGTACGGGGTGTTTTATATGAACTTCTATTGAAGGCTCCGTAAACGGAAAATATCCCGGAACATATTTGACTTCCGTTGCTCCGGCAATTTCTTTTGCAAATATCTCCAAAAAGCCTAAGAGTGTGCGCAGATTCACATCATTTCCAAGTACTATACCTTCCGTTTGATAAAAATCGCTTAAATGCGTTGCATCGACTTTATCATAGCGGAAACAGCGCGCAATGCCGAAATATTTTCCGGGAATCTCCGCTTTATGCAGCTGATGTGCCGATAAAACGGTACCTTGACTGCGCAATATCAACCGCCGTGTAAATTTCGTATCAAAGCTATAGTTCCAGCCTCTGCTGCCGGAGTCTCCTCCGTTTTTATGTACGGCTGCAACATTGGAAAGATAGGGTTCTTCTATTGATTTTGCATAGACCGGATTTTTTAAGCGGTAAACATCGTGAATATCTCTTGCGGCATGAAACTGAGGCATAAATAAAGCGTCCCCGTTCCAAAACTCCGTTTCCACAAGCGGTCCGTCAAATTCTTGGAAACCGAGAGAACACAATTTATCTTTAACGGATTCCAAAAACTGAACATAAGGATTGGATCTTCCGGCAATTACGCGGGCTGGCGGAACGGAAATATTATAGCCTCTGAAAACACCGTTTTTCCATTCGCCGGTTTCAAGCATTTTCGGAGTAATTTCGCCTATTTCGTTTCCCGTAATTCCCGATTTTTTTAGAGCTTCCGCTACCGCTTTATAGTCGCCGCACAGTTTGTAAGTTACGGTTTCGCGCTCAATGATTTTAAATGGGCTGTCCGCAGCTCCTCTTTTTTTTGCAAGACCTGCTATAAAAGTCTTTTCTTGGTCGGAAAGAGCGGATTTATCTAAAAGACCGTTTTCTTGAGCTGCAGCTTTTTTTATTAAGGCGGATGAAATTTTTATGCGTTCGGGAATCTGCGCAGTAGGATTATATTCGGCTTTTTTTTCGGCATTCATTTTAAGAATGCCGTCTTTGGAAAGTTGGCCGAACGCGCTTCCGATATCTTTATTCTCAATATTTAATGCAGCTGCAGCTTCTGGTAATGTTTTTGCGCCGCCGGTTCTTAATAATTCTATAAAGCGTTCTTCGACGGTTCCCGATTTTGCAAGTTCCCGTCCCATGTCCGTAATTTCATAATAAGTATGAGGGGTTCTTCCGGTCTCTTTTAAAAGAGATTTTCCTGTCAGCCATGAAAAAGCTTGATTTGCATGACCTTCTTTATAACCCAATTCTTTGACGAGCTTTTCAGCTGTAAGTTCGTCTTCACCTGAAAAAGTTAATAGCACCCTTGTTTCCAAAGGGTGCAGATTTTTTATGATGTTTGAAATATCCATTTTATGTGCTAACCGAAAACCTTCTATCGTACAAGTTTTACGTGCGAGCTATATTCCGACCAGCTTATTCCGCGCTCATCTTTATAGTAGCGTTCTTTATCGCGTTCCATATATTTATAATTGTAATAACGATTCTGTTTTGTGAAATCTTGCAGACAGGCAAGAACGGTATTCATCGCTTCGCCTTTTTGATATGTTACATACATACTTGTATAATAAATTCTTGCTTCATCGGTCATGGGAATGTATTCGATTCTAACTTTAGCAGTCTTGTCCGTAGTATGCTGATTTTCAGGAATAATCACTTTTAATGAAAGATCCGGCTTATTCGCATTGTCTTCCGGCATTTCCGATGCTTCCGACTGAGCAAAAACACCGCCAATTACAAAAAATAAAGAAAAAAGAGCAACTGCTAATTTTTTCATAAAATCCTCCTAACACGATATTACAGCTAAAACTGTGTATATGTTGTTATTTTATCCGTTTCCAGAAAAAAATCAAGTTCAAGAGTATAGTGCCCCGAGCTTATGCCGAGCAGCGGAGACCGGCAGATAATAACTCTGCCTTTTATTTCTTTAGGTTTGTTCTTGATTACGGTGCGGTAATAAGTTCTTACGGCATTTTTTACGGCATCATTTGCACCGTCCGTAATTCCTTCAAATCCTGCAGAAATTTTACCCTTTCCGTAACCCTTGATTTTTTGGTGTTTTATGCTTTGCCACATATTGTAATTCCACATCATCTGCGGAGTTCGCATAAATTCGACCCACACGTTAAGTTTATTGTCTTCTATCCACGGTTTTGAATAAACGATTCCCGATTTTGCATCCTGTGAAGAGATTGTTCCTATTTCTTCAAGTTTGAAATACTCTTTTACATTGCGCAATTTATCGGAAGGAGTATATGTAAAATTCCAACCGTAAACCATTCCGTTAAGCAAAAATAAGGCGGTTGTTTTTAGCCGGTTTATCGGAAAATCAAATTGACCGGAATTTAAATCTTGTGCTTCTTCGGACTCGGGATATGCATCAAGCTCCGCCCACAATGAAATCCTTATCTTTTGGGAAAAATCCGTTTCTTGTGCCGAAGCTCCGTAACATAAAAGTGAGAATATAAATAAAACCGGAATTATACGAAATTTTTTAAAAAAAACTGTTTTATTCGTCATCATCGTCGAGGGAAACAAGCGACGGCGGAGCATACGTAACTCTATTCCTGCCGTTGTGCTTCGACATATAAAGTCCCTTGTCTGCCTGCTTAACAAGCTGCTGAGGAACCGTAAGCGGATTTTTTTTGTAATCGAAAACGGAGACTCCGCAGGAAATTGTAACTTTCATTGCTTGGTTATTAAAAACAAACTCGTGATTTTCTATCGCAGCTCGTATTCTTTCGGCAATGGAAATTGCATCGTCTTTTTGCGTTTCATTAAGCATAACGGTAAATTCTTCCCCGCCGTAGCGGCTGGCAAGATCGTCTTCTCGCAAATTATTTTTTATGAGAGATGCAACCTGCTTTAAGACATAATCGCCGCAATCATGACCGTAAGTGTCATTAAAATGCTTAAAAAAATCTATATCGAACATCAATACGGCAAGCGGTTGTTTTTGCACCATAGCCGCATCCAGTTTTTCCGTCAGCGAATTAAAAAAGAAATACTTGAGCTTCAGTTTTGTCATCATGTCCGTAGAAGAGCGTTCAAGCAAAACGCTGTTATTTATAGCAATGGAGGCTAAGGACGCGATTGTAAGTATCTGAGCTTTTTCATAATCGGTATAAGCGGCATCCGCATCGGAGTCAAAAATAAGACGTTCGCCCAAAAAAAGAATTCCGTTTATGTGATTTTTCAAAATAAGCGGAATAATAAGAGAAGAATGCATCGAGCGAAGCAATTCTATCGTTTCCGAATCTTCTGCGCACTTTTTTTCTATATACTCCAATGTAAGCGGACGCTTTTCTTCCATGAGGACTGAAACGACGGGATCGCCGAAAGGAATGCGGTATTTATTATCGGTTTGGGTTTCAAGTATGATTTGACTAGTTTCAAGCACAAAAAAGTCGGAATTCAGCGTATCAAGAACGAATATTCCGGCATCTATTACGTGCATCTGTGCCATACATGAAAATATAATGGATTCTAAAAGTTTGGATGCTTCAAGAGTGGAGCAAAAAGAACGGGAAATATCCAGCATTTGTTCCAGATCGTATATCCGCTTTTCGTAGCTTGCCGTCAATTCCTGTAATTTTATATTTGCTTTCGCCATACCCAAAATCCTGAGAGTTACGACAATATTATAGCATAGTTTTTCATTATTTCAAAGAAAATCTGCCAGCTTGGGTACTGCCGCTCAAGTAAGTCGGTGTTATCTCTGTTTCGGGAAGACATCATTAAGACTTTTAAGTTTGCTATATTCTCGCTGGCAGGTTTCTTTGCGTCCTGTAAAATGCCGCTTATATGTTTCGAAACCTTATTTATTGCGTTTACTGCGCGCGGAATCAATTTTCCTGCCTCTGCATTTGCTTCATTTACAAGTTGCTCAAGTTTTTTTACAAAACTGGGGTCGTTATGAATATCGCGGATATATCCTTCTATATTCGAGACAGAATACGGTCTTCCTACGGAAAATTTTCCTTCAAATGCGCGGATATTTTCTTCCAGTTCAAGTACGGCAAATACGTCGTCTGAAAAATCCGTTTTATATGAAGGATTATTAAAAAATCCTTCAACAACAATATCGTTAAGCAATGCGCGGACTTGATTATTAAGGTATACAGACGCAAATGTTTTCAGAATGCGCATAGGCATAATCCAAGTGAATGCAGGCGAGGAATTCTCCATCAACCTTGCATTTAAAGCATCATTATAACCGTCCAAAGAAAGTAAAAGCGTGTTTCCGAAAAGACCTGAAAGTTCATGAGATATTTTATCGTCTTTCATTTCGGTTTTTATTCGCTGCTCGTCGGATTTGAATTTTGCCTGCAAAATTCGTGAAAAGTTCGAGGAAGCGGAATGCTTGTAATCGGCAGATTTCGGAATGTAGTCGGTATCGTTTTTTATATAGCAGATAAGTGTTTTTAGTTTTTCGGCACTTAAAATATGATTCAGCACATAAGCGATTTTTTTAAGACTTGCCGTAAGCAATTCTTCCGTGTACTTTTCCGATGCAGCCTGTCCGCGCAGATTCGCAAGTGCCGATAAAATTCTGGCGGAAGCGGTATTGATTGAAAGCCCTTTGCTTACGAAATATAAATCTTCAAGGAGATTTTCAAGCTTTTCAATAGGAACGGAAATAAAAGAAGAATTGCTTTCAGAGGAGGCTGACGAATTAAAATTAGGATCAAAAATTCTAAGGATATAGATAAAACTGAATTTGCAAAAATCCGCCAAATGTCTAACGGCAAGTATTTCCGAATCGATTTGCTTAAAAGCATCCGTATGAAGATCGCTTATAATTTTATCAAGCCGCCTTTGCTGACCGTCAAAAATTTGAGAAATTGTAAGATTTGTATTGTCCAGTTCTTCTTTTCTTGAATCATACGAAAGGCTTGTAATTACTTTTTGCTCCTGCATCGAAAATCCCGTAATAACAAGCTGTGATTCAAAACGTGCAGATTTTTGTATATCCGTACTCCCAATCGTATCGGAAAGAAGAGCGTCGATGGGTTTGGTATTCACATAAAGTATTCGTACAGCTTCTGCAAAATTCGGAAGAATCAAGCCGTCTCTAAACAAGGCAGGATTATAAGTCCGCAATTCCGCATCAATTTTCTTTAACCGGAGACGTTTTTGAACTTCCGGAGAATTTCTGTTAAAAATGGAATCTATAAAGTCGGAAATAGCTTGAATCAAACCCATGCTTTGAAGTCTAATGCTTAAAGAGATGTTTTGCAACCTCGCCGTTTATGCTATACTTGCTCGCATGGAAAATAATGCACTGATTATTGGAAAAAGTTTGCCGGATATTGCGGAGTTTGCCGATGCGATGACAGTTGCAGGGTTCAAGCTGTCTGTTATAGGCTTGCCGGAAGAAAAAGCGGCTTTAACCTCGCAAGAAACAGCTGTAATTACGTGGAATAAATCTTCTGCCATTTCCGCCCGTTCGGTAGTCATTCAGGCAGAAACTGCGCACGGCTACACATCCAATACGGTGTTTTATTTTGATTCCGCTTACTTTTCCCGTGCATATCCGTCGTTTACAACAGATTCGTGCCCTAAAATTCTTGATGAACTTACAGCAGGATTCCAATATCTTGCAATCGAAGCATATAATAGAATTGAACAGCACAAACAAAACGCTCGTTTGATATTTATTCTTAAAAACAGTCCCTCTCAAAAAGATATTTTAGCATTGCCGTCACTCAAAAATGAATTTCCATCTCCTTTAAGTCCCCTTGTTGCTGCTGCCGAAGCCTCGTTTACAGCTTTTGCGGAAAATATAGCGGCTCTTGCAGTGCAAACGGAATTTGTGCAGCCGCTTCTTATTGTTGTAGAAAGACAGAATGAAACAATGAGTCAAGATTCCGCTCTTGCATCTTGGTTTGCGGAATATCTTACAGCTCTTGATTCTTTTAAAAGCAAGCAAAATGCTCGAACTTTATGCACATGGATTAAAGCAGGCGCACGGATGCCCGGCTCGTTTTCTTTATTCCGATAAAATACTAACTGAAAAAAACTTTCCATTAATGGAGCTTATATGACATTCGGAAATCATTATGTCGACTGCGCAATCCGCATTGCGGCAGGGCTTTTTTGCGGTCTTGTGTTGGGAACCGAGCGCAAACTCCGTCAACATACGGTAGGATTTCGCACATTGATTTTGATAAGCGTTTCATCCGCTCTGATGTCTATGCTTTCGGTTTTTATTACGCAGCTTCCGGGTGTTACCGGCGGAGACCCTACGCGGATTGCAGCGGGCGTGATAACCGGTATCGGCTTTTTAGGCGGCGGAGCAATTTTAAGAGAAGGTTTGAACATAAGAGGGCTTACCTCCGCTGCAATAATATGGACTGCAGCCGCATTGGGAATTGCCTGCGGAATTGGAGAATTCTTTGCGGCCGGTCTTACTCTTGTAATAAGCATTTTATCGCTGATAATCTTTGAAAAACTGGAAATAAAGTATTTCCCGGCGGAAAAGACAAAATATCTTACGGTTATATATAACGACGATAAAATCAATATCGCAAAAATTCAGAAGCATATAACTGAATCAGGACTTATGCTCCGCGATATGAATATGTCGGAATCTATAGATAAAAATAAAACAGCCGTCCGATTTTCTGTAAAAGCACCTTGTATGTTCAATCTAAATACCCTTAAAGAAAGACTTAACGAAAGCGACGGACTTATAAAAATATCCATTTCCGATTCGGACTGACATTGGACTATAATAGCGATACCGACTCTAAACTTATCTTGCCTTAATTTCGATTTTTGAAAATCGGCTAACTTCGTATATGCTTTCGGAGAGACTTTCGTTCGCTGCGCTCTCTATCAAAGTTGCGCTGAAATCTCGAAGCGGATGGCAGTACCGTTAAATCATTGAAAACCGATTCCGCCCCGTCCGCATTGCCATCCCGGAAGAGCGAATTATCTGCATATCTTTATTCGTGCGGAAGAGTTCAACACTCGGACGCTCTACTGTAATACTATGATATTGATGATTAAAATCCCCTTAAATCAATCCTTAACGAAGATAAAAATTAGGAGTTATTCTCCCGTTACAACATGAAACCTGCGAAGTATAATAAGCCCATTCGAAAACTAAGATGCCTAACAGGTTGCCAAGTTTTCGTAAAATAATTTTCACAAAGGAGCGAAAAAATGAAAAAAATTATTGTGCTTTTTTCATTAATGTTGTTTTCCCTGCATTGTTTTGCTGCGGAATTTATTATTTCACCTGCCATTGGCTACTCGAATATCGCTAATTCAACAAACTGGTCTGCAACGGTTGGGGCAACGAAAGCTAAAGGTGATCTTGATTTTTCATTAAACGCAATGGATTTGAGTATTGCGCTGGGTTTTATTACCGAAGGGAACGGATTTACTTTTATTGTGAACAATGATTTTGCTGTTTCCGGTCAGGGTACTGCGAAGCTCAGTGGAAAAGGCGGCAGTTTAAGCTTTGATGTGGAAAAACCCTTTGCATGGGAAATGAGTGTTATTTTAGGACGCACTTTTAAGGCTTGTAACAACAAACTTTATATAAATATTGGAGCAGGTCCTGCTGTTGGAACAAACCAAGTTAGCATATACCAAAAAATCGCAGGAAAAAAAGAAAAAATAGCGGATATGTTTGGTATCAATTTCGGAGCAAGGGTTCAGCTTGGCACTCAATATTTCTTTGCAGAAAAAATGGGAATAAACTTTATTATTGCAGATACCATCGCCGGAGCCAATCTCGGACAGACTAAAATGCCGGGCATGACTGTAAAGTACGATGCCCCAAGTTTTGAAAATATCTTCACTATAAAAGTGGGCTTTATGTTCAGAATTTAATAAATCCGTTCGGAAACTTTCGTTTAGGAGCGATTTCAATCTTTTCTTAAAAAACGGCGATCGGCTTTGTCTGCATTATTTTGTATTCGATGCCGATCGCTGGCGTCTTTCCAATACTTGCGGCTTCGGCTTTTTATTTTTCGTGCAATACCGATTTGCATTTTGATATTTATTCTCATATAATTTTGCCCATGGACTCCGGCGAAAGAATAAAAATAGTAAGAGCGGCTTCTGTTGCAGCATTGGTAGGAAACATTGCGATATGTCTCACAAAACTCATCGCCGGAATATACTTAAAAAGTCTTTCCGTTTTGGGCGACGGCATTGATTCTTCAACGGATGTTGCACTGTCGATTATGACCCTAGCGGTAAGTTTTATTATCAGTCGTCCGTCGGACAAAAAACACGCATGGGGACATCAACGGGCGGAAACCGTCGCGACATTGGTGCTTGCGTTTGTAATTCTTACAGCAGGTTTGCAGCTTTCTCTTGCCGCTTTAAGAAAACTTTATGCGTTTATTCAAAATAACGATTCGGGCTCATCTCCAAGCCTTATAGCCGTTGCAGTTACAACATTTTCGATTGCAGGAAAATTAGCATTGGCTCTCAATCAGTACATTCTTGGTAAAAAAGCGGAAAGTCCGATGATTCAGGCGAATGCAAAGAATATGCGAAACGATGTGGTCTTATCAACATCGGTTTTGACAGGACTTTTATTTTCGCATTTCTTAAAACTTCCCGTCCTTGATGCAGTAACGGCATTTTCGGTAAGCATTTGGATCATCAAATCCGGGATAACTATTTTTGTCGAACTTAATGTAGAACTTATGGACGGCAATACCGATGAACTGTTGTACAAAAATCTTTTTGAAGCTGTAAAATCCGTAGAAGGAGCCTACAATCCGCACAAGGCAAGAATTCGAAAAATGGCGAATCTCCTGGATATCGATATTGATGTGGAAGTTGATGCGGATTTAAGCGTTTACGAAGCGCATATAATCGCGGAAAAAGTTACCGAATCAATAAAAAACAAAATAGAAAACGTGTACGATGTCATGGTTCACATAGAACCCAAGGGATTTGCCGAGCGAGATCACGAGGCATTCGGTTTAAGCGAAAAAGATATAGAATAAAATCCGTCATTTTCCGAACGCCGTAGGCTAAACCCGCGCAAAAAAAATCACCGCGTTCCGGCAAGATTGCCGTCAATCTACTCCGTTACCGGCACGAAAGGTACCATAAAACATTGGTCGATTACGGATGCGCGGTTTGCAGGAGATTCTTTTGAAACTTCTGCAAGTGCCTTGATGCCCGCTTTCGTAGCAAAACCTTTTGCGTTTCCGTGCCTCGCGCACTGCAATACGACTTCCAGTGCGGTTTGCGCTTGCCCGGAGGCATCCTGCAATACCGTCGCATAAAGTTTATGCTCTTTGATTGAAGCGCGGGCGACATCTGTTGCATCAATACCGAGCACCGGCACGGAAAGTATCGTTCCGTCTCCGTCAACGTCTCTCAACGGAGAAGAAACGTCATCCACGTATTTATTTGCAATAAGAGATTCAACCGCGCCTAAAGCCATATCATCATTTTGGGCGATTATCGCATCGAATACCTCTCCTTTTGCAATCCAGTTATCGGTTAGCTGGCGCGCCGTATCCAAACCCCAGTTTGCGGTGCCTTCCGCAACAATTTCGATTTTATATCCCATCCGTGTCATGCCGTCAATAAATCCCATGCGTCTGAAAATCTGCGCGCTGTGTCCGACTTCTCCGTTAAGATACAGAAGTCTTATTGTGTTGGAAGAAATTTTCTTAGGATTATTTTTAAAATATTTGTCAAGGATTTGAGCCTGAAAATCGCCTGCAGAAGTTTCCGCAGAAGACACGTAAAACACATTTTTTCCGACATCGAGAGCCGCATCAGAAGGCTGAACATTGGAAAATGCAACCGCGCCGCCCTTTGAATGAATGAGTCTTACAATTTGTTCCGTAAGTCCCGTGTCGACAGGAGCAATAACAAAATACTTGACACCGTTCATCAATAGATTTTTTATCTGATCGATTTGAACGGCGGCGTCTTTGTTGCAAAAATAAAGTTTAAAATCCACATCGTTATCGGCGGCGGCTTTTACAAGAGCCGCCGTGTACGCATTCAAAAATGTTTCGGAATCAGACCTGAAAAGTCCGGCTGCTTTTATTTTTTTTTGATTCCGATTTATTTATGCAACCTGAAAAATATAACGCCGAAACACATAAGCATAAAATATAAAATAATTTCTTCATTCTCTACACCTTAAACTGATTGATTTGAGCACTGATTCCGTCTATTGCAGTTTCAAGTTTTCCGACAATTTCGGAAAGTGTGCTTCCGGTTCCGTCTATTTTTCTTGCACCGACTTTCATTTCCGACATACTGTCCCGCATACTTTGGGTAGTTTCTTCAAGATTCTGTACTTGGGTCAACATTGAACGGCTGCCGCTGGCCATTTTTGAAGATGCAAGACGAACTTCCATAGTCTGATCGTTCATATCGCGGAGACTGTGATTGATTTGCCTGGAGCCTTCGGATTGTTCCGTCATTGCAGAGCGGATATGCTGAACAAGCTGATCGATATTCTTTATACCGCAAACTACGGAATTAAACGCTTCGCTCGATTGTACGGAAGCATCCACAACGGAATTTATTGATTCTTTAATTTTTTGAAGCTGTGTTCCGATTGTTTTTGACTGCGCACTTGAAGTTTCGGAAAGTTTTCTGATTTCGTCGGCAACTACGCTAAAACCTTTTCCGGCTTCACCTGCATGAGCGGCTTCAATTGCAGCATTCATTGCAAGAAGATTTGTCTGTTCGGCAATGCTTGCAATTGAACTGTTTGCTTCTTGCAGCATTTTCGATTCTTCTTCAATTCTTGTGATTCGTTCGTTTACAGCCGTCTGCTTGGAAACACCGTCTACAGCCTGCTGTTCCAGCGATGTAAATTCTCCCGCCATTTTTTCAATAGAGTGATTGACAGATTCTATATTACCTATCATTTCTTCAACGGCAGCGGAAGCGTGTATTACGCCGGAAGATTGTTTTTCTATCATTTGATCAACAAGTTGAATGGTGGAAGTAATTTCATTAATCGAAGCAACTGTTTCTCCTACTCCGTCGGACTGGCGCGAAATGCGCGCATTAATTCCGTCTATATTCGATATAATTTGAGTGATTGAACTTGCTGTATCCTGCGTACATGAATTAAGCTCTTTCCCGACACTGAGCAAAGAGCTTTCGGATTGTTTTATTTCTTTTACGATAGTCTGGAGTTTCTCCGTAAATTTATTGAATCCTTGTACGAATGCTCCGATTTCGTTATTTGCACGTATTGAAATGCGACTGGTTAAATCTGCGCTGCCTGATGCAATATCGTCGATTGATTTTACAACCGTAACAAGCGGCTTTAAAAATCTGCCGGTAACCAGTGTGCATATAATTATTAAAACTATGCAAATTACGATACTTGCACCCAGCATAAAATTGCGTAATGAATTACCGGTTTTATAAACCTGCGCGTCTTTTATGCAAAGAATAAAAATCCAGGGCGTGTTTGCAATCGGTGAATATGTAACAAAATCATGACCTGAGTCATGAATAGAATCCATAAGTCCGCATCCGAATCCTCCTTGTATCGCCGTTTGCACAAGTTCCGCAACGGACTTTTTAGGAAATTCAAGAAGATTTGTTTTCATTATGTCAGAGGTGGTATTATGAGCAAGGAGACGTCCGTCATTTGTGATAATGCTGGCATGACCTGATTCACCGAAGCTGATATAATTTACCATATATTGCAATGTTTCTATGGAAACCGAAGCGACAAAAACGCCGATTGTCTTTCCGTTCACCTTAGCAGCCCGTGCTACATGAAATACAGTTTTACCCGTTTCGGAATCTATTGAAGGATTATCGACATAATCGTTTTTCTGATGTTCCATCACTGCTGTAAAAAAATCTGCATCTGCAACAAAACCCTCCCCGCCGGAATCTTTATAGGAATAACCGTTTTTATCCACATACATAACAGAAGAAAAAAACGCTCGGCGGGAGCTTACATGATTCCGTAACCATTCTACGATAAGTTTATCGTTTCCGCTTGCAATAACATCGGCATCACTGTAAAAGCGCATTTGCCCCATATATTCATTTATCTTATTCGCAATCGCCAGCGAATAAGCGTTTGTAATCTGTACGCTATGGGTTACATATTCATCCGCAACTGATTTTTTTACCCGGTCTGAAACGTATAAAGTTTGAAGGAGGTTCATTACAATAATTAAACCTCCTACGCACAAGCTCACGATAAGTGCGATTTTCTGCTTTTTGCTCTGCATTGAACCTCCTAATGACCGTTATTATATTCGCTTTCCCCGATACAGGCAAATAACATTCACGCTATGCCGCGGAAATCAATTTTCAAAGCATTGACTTCCGTATGCTCATGAATTCTAATGATTTATTATCAATTTCGAGTTTTATAAACTCAAAGCAAATATTCAAGGGAGGAAAACTGCGGATACTTTTACGCAATTTTGCTGTGCAAAATTGCAGCGGACGGGAAACCGGTTGTGTCTTTCATATTACGTTCCACCGTCTGCCGCCCTTTGGAATCCCAATTCTTTCATACATTTTAATTTTTTAGGTAACCTATATACGATATTTATAAAAATAGAGAAACTCGACATTCGACCTA
>ERZ772960.839-NODE-839-length-25723-cov-32.366955_pt1 | contig 25723 bp, 25 predicted proteins | sample MGYA00580678_ERZ772960 | MGnify/ENA primary metagenome ERZ772960 (study PRJEB29015, sample SAMEA2737930) | human oral metagenome | biome: human oral; feature: human-associated habitat; material: dental | place: China | collected 2059 ... | reverse complement strand
TCGATAGTCATGCTCGGGTGATCTTTGAATGGTATGATAACCGATAAATCGAGAACTTTCATACAAGCTATTATATCGTATAAATTAATAATTGCCAGCTTGGAAAATAATAGAGTACTGTATTATAATTTATAGCAATGGGAAGCGAACTGAAATTGCGGATAAAAAGCTGCTTGGTGATATTTTTAGTGGTGCTGCTGGGCAACGCTATTAATATCTTTATCACCAACCCTAACCCGATGATTACGCGCTCCGGACTCGGCGTTAACAGGACGACGGTTAACGGTCAATACAATGGAACGGAAGTTAATGACGGGCCAATTACGCATTCGCTTGGCTCCGCTTCGGTTCATCAAATTTTGGAGGGTAAACTACCTTTATGGAATCATTACGAGGGCGTTGGTGCGCCGCTGGCTGGCGATATGCAGCCAGCATCTTTGTTTGTGCCGTTTAATTTGTTACTGGTTTTGCCGGCTGGTTTTTTGATTTTTAAGATCGTTCTAGAAACTGCAGCCGGTATTGGGATGTATTTTTTGCTAAGGATGTTTAAGCTGAGTAATGTATCGTCTGTAATTGGCGGCATACTTTTTTCTTTGAATAGCCTATTTGCTATCTTCGGCAGTGCCGTAATCAATCCGATGCCATTTTTTCCATGGCAGCTCTACGCGGTTGAGAAAATTAGAAGCGAAATACTTGATAAAACACCGAAAGGTAAAAAATTTGGTTGGATTATTTTAGCGTTTAGTTTGGCGTTTTCTATATACGCTGGTTTTCCAGAAACGGCATATATCAACGGCCTGCTAGTGTTGGCGTGGTTTATTTACCGGCTATGCGGGCTCTATAAAGATAAGAAACTGCTCCTGCGTTATATTACGCACGTTATGATTGGTGGTCTTGTTGGACTGCTTTTGGCGGCGCCAATTATTTATCTTTTCGCTCACTATTTGATGCATGGCGCTAATATTGGCGGGCATACTGGCGCGTTTGCTGGCGTTGGTTTGAAAATGGAGGCGACGCCTATGCTGCTATTTCCGTATGTTTACGGGTTGATTTTTGAACATTCAGCAGTTGCTCCTTATTGGGGTAGTTTGGGTGGATTTACGGGGATATTCATTATAACGGCAGCCTTTATCGGAGCTAAAAATCAGGCAATTCCCCGCGGCGTTCGAATATTCTTCTTAGTAGCGTCCGGCGTTACCCTGGCGCGAATTTTAGCAGTACCGGGAATTACGAAAGTTATCGATATGTTACCGCTTATGTCGTCGGCAGCGCCGCACCGCTATGTTCCGCCGATTTTTGTTATCTCCATGATTATTATGGCGGCGTTCGGGTTGGACTATGCATGGAAAAAGGGCTCAGACTTGTCGTTAAAGAAACTGTGGCTACCACTGCTGTTAGCGGCTATACTAGCGGCTAGCGCGCTGGTCTTCGCTAAGTCTGTTATTGATAATTTGCCAAACGCGCACATTCCGTATATTGATTTGACCATCGCTGCTGTTACTACTGCTGCCGGGCTGGCCGCGATAGCCGTAAGCTCTGTTTGGAATAAAACCAGAAGGTTTGTACCGATTATTATGACGTCGGCGATCGTTGCCGAGATGTTAGTGTTGTTTTGGATTCCGCAGCTTGGGGCGCCAATTCGTTCTCAAGCCAGGCTGGACTTTGGTGTAGTTGATTTTTTGCAGAAAAATCTGGGGAATAACCGGTTTTATTTCATTGGTAATAAGAACGGATTAAAAACAAACTATGGTTCGTATTTCAAATTAGCATCAATCAACACCGAAAATCTGCCAACACCCAAACTATGGGAAGATTATGTGGTTAAAAAACTAGACAACAACACCAGCACGATTAGTTTTTCTGGCGCTTTTCGGTTGAAATGGGAAAAGAATTCGGTGCAGGATGAATTCTTGCGTAATATTAATAACTATCAGGCAGTCGGCGTGAAATATATAGTGAGCGAAATTAACGGCGTCTATCGGCTGAGTGATATCAATGCGCACGATTATGGGTTAAGGCTGGTCTATAAAGACCCGTCCGACAGGGTGGTTGTTTATCAAATGCCGGATTTTGCCAGTTATGTTTCGGCGGATAAGTGCCGTTTAACAGTGAAAAGCCGGAACGAAATTGCGGCGGCTTGTTCCGAGGCATCGGAGTTGCGGCGGCTTGAACTGTTTTTCGACGGCTGGTCGGCAAAAGTTAATAATGAAACTCAAACTATTGAAAAATATAATAACCTATTCCAGTCAGTTAAGATTCCAAAGGGAGAATCGACGATAACATTTAATTTTTGGCCGCAGTATACGACTGCCTCGCTGGCGGCTGCTGGACTAACATTGATTGTCATTGCCGGCTATCTGGCGGTAGCTGCCGTGCAAAGAATATCAAAAAACCGAGCAGATGCTTTTCAGAGGATAATGAAGTTTCTGGCGTCCGGGTCTTTAGCAGCAATCACTGAATATATGTCATTTGCAGTAATGGAGAAAGCTGGAATTATACTAATAGCATCTCAGACGATAAGTTTCTTGTGCGGCTTCGTAGTTAGTTTCTTATTAAATCGAGCATGGGTGTTCAAAAGCAAAGAAAAAATTTCCCAGCAGCTCATGAAATACGGCTTACTAGCGGCTATAAATCTGGTGTTAACAAATTTGGTTATGAATTGCATGGTCTATGTGCTGCATGTTAATAGTTTGATTGCTAAAATATCGGTGATGGCAATGGTGGCGGTCTGGAATTACATTATTTTTTCAAAACTTATTTTTCAACAAGCGAAGGCTAAGAAAGGTAAAAGAAAAACAACAGATGCCGCCAAGGGTGCGAGTACCGCGCGGAAGCCTCGTAAAACCTCCGGTAAACCTCGGCGGTAGAGATCCGTCTTTAGGTCTTATAGAGAAGCACAGGCAAGGCTAAGCTCAAAGCCTGAGGGTGTTATTTGCTAAGCTTAATTGACAAGGCTTGGTGTAATTCGCGCAGGCGTTGTTCGTTTTGGTCGATTCTTTGCCGCTGGCTGTTGGCGATTGACAGAAGGAAGACGATGGTAGTAATTTCGACGATATCAAAAAGACTCAGCTCACTAGAATCAAATAGGTCTTTGCTCATCGCCAGATTATACACCGGGAATGATCCTATGATAATAATCAACGCAAATAGCCAAATCAATAACTGGTGTTTTAAGCGGTTTTTACTGATCTTTTTTAGTTTGTATTGGGTGATGATATTAATTAACACCGCCAAGATAATAGGTGTGTTGAGTAATACGAGAATAATATACCTCATTCAAATATCTCCGCAATACGCTGCTTGCACAGCCGTTTAACAATGTTTATTGCATTCCAGTTGTTCTGGCCTTTAGCTTTCGAATAGTCGGTGTAGATAGCTTTAATTGGATATTCGCTGACGTTCATGCGAGCCTGTTTGGCGCGCCAAATCATCTCGGAACAGAACTCGTAGCCGGTTGATTTCCACTGTAAGCCATCGATTGCTCGCTTTGAGAAAATTCGTAAGCCTGACTGGGAATCAGTAACGTTAATGCCGAATAACAAATAAGTAAACAGACTCAGACCCTTGTTACCCATGACTTTGATCTTCGACATGCCTCGGCTGTCAATTAACCGACTGCCTATCAACAAATCAGCATTTCCTTGATCAATACTCTTAATTCCTTCCAGGACGTCATCTGGCGCGTGCTGCCCGTCGGCATCCATGGTGGCAGCGATATCATAATTATGCTGGCGCGCATAAGCCAGGCCAGTTAGCGTGGCGCTGCCCGCTCCAGAGTTGAGAATGTGGTTAATAACAATAGCGCCGCCTTTTTTGGCCTCGTTGGCGGTTTCATCCTTTGAGCCGTCGTTGACTACGACAATATCAATATCATAAGCTTTCTTAGATTTTAAGAATACTTCTCTCGCGGATTTAACAACTTCGCCAATCACGGTCGCCTCATTATAAGCGGGAATAACTACACACACTCTCCTCATATGAATAGTTTACCATAATGTAGTATTATATACTTGAATAGGAGAGATTTTATGAGAATAGCAGTGGTGGTGTTGAATTATAAGGGCTGGCAAGATACAAAAAAATGCCTGGCGGCCTTACGGCGCCAAACCTATACGGATTTTGAAATCTATTTGATTGACAATGGGTCGGGCGATGATTCAGTAAAAGAACTTTCTAAAATTAAAATGAAAAATTTACATTTTCATCAAGAACCAAAAAATACTGGTTTCACGGGTGGAGTAAATATTGGTATTAAATGGGCGATGAAACACGAGTTTGATGCAGTGGCCTTGTTAAACAATGACGCTAATGCCGAGCCTGACTGGCTGGAAAAATTGGCGGGCGGCTTTAATCATTCTGAGGAAATTGGCGCAGTGACAAGCCTGATGCTGGACACAACCGGTAAATTTATCGACGATGCTGGCGATGATTATTCAACATGGGGGATTCCGTCGCTTCGGGCTGAAAAATTGCCGAGGAAAGACGCCCCAGAAAGCGGTCTGGTCTTCGGGGGAACTGGCGGCGCTACGCTTTATAAAATTGAAGTATTTAAGAAAATTGGTTTATTTGATGAGGATTTTTTTGCTTATAGCGAAGATGTTGATATTGACTGGCGTATGCAGCTAGCTGGTTATAAGGTTTGGTACGAAAAATCTGCCGTAGTGCTGCATAAACATTCGGCGACAAGTTCAAAAATCCCGGGCTTTACTGTTCGCCAGGTTTTCAAGAATTTACCGCAGGTGTTTTGGAAAAACGTACCTAGTCCGATGATTTTTTGGATGTGGCCGAAATTCGCGCTAATTTATACCGCATTTATTTTTTACCAGATTCCCAAAGGCAGCCTGAAATTTGCTTTGAAGGGTTTTTGGCAAAGTTTACTGCTAACACCGAGAGCTTTTGCTAAACGCCGCCGTATTCAAAAAAGCAGAGTTGTATCAAATAAATACATCCGCTCGATTTTACTGCATCAATTACCTCTGAAGCAGGCTAATAGGATAAAGAAAATGCTTGGGATGAAAATAGCCAGCAGCTAGCCGCCGATTCTTTACTTTTGCTACGAACACGGTAAAATAATAGTGATGAAGCGTGACATTCTGTTAAGTTCAAAAGTATTGTTAGTATTCTCTGATATTGTGGTGGTGATCGTATCCTTCGGGCTGGCTTATTATTATCGCGTCCATTTTGATGCGCGGCCGTACTATTTTCACCCTGAGACCATGAGCTTTTTATGGCTGTCAATTATGCTGATTCCTCTGTGGGTTGGCGTAAATTTCTTATCTGGCTTATATGATCGGACGGTGTTTTTATACCGCTCTAAGGAATATGGCCGGGTTTTAGTGGCGTCGGTCGTTAGTGTTATGGCGATGATTTCTTACGAATTCTTCACCGGCGAAGATATCTTTCCGGTTCGCGTGATAGCTGTTTATTTTATAGCTATTAACTTTGTGCTGATGGTTGTCGGACGAGAGATCATCCGTTTTATTAATAAAATTTTAATCCGGTCGGGTATTGGACGGCAAAAAGTATTGATTGTTGGCAATTCAGTTAGGTCGATTGAGCTAGCTCAATTTTTTATCGACAATGTCGGCTTTGGCTACGACGTGGTCGGCGTGGCGGCTAAGGAGCAGTATTTTCCGAGCCGAACTTCGTATAAAACATTCTCGAAGATAAAAGAAGCCTTGAACGAATCAAAACCTGATATTATCATCCAAACCGACGTAGCCCAGTCGGAGGATATTTACCGGTATGCTATAGAGAATCATTTGTCGTACATGTTCGTACCGCAGCAAGATCGACTACTGTCGCAATTAAACAGCGTGGAAATCGTTGGCGGGCTGCCGATGATCGACATAAAAGTAACCAAATTATTCGGCGCTGGTCGCGTATGGAAGCGGTTAATGGATTTAACGCTCGGCTGGTTTGGGCTAATTATCGCTTCGCCGATTATGGCGGTTATCATCGTCGTTATGAAAATTACCGAGCCGCGCGGCAAAATTTTCTTTCGGCAAGTTCGTTTGACGCGATTTAATAGAGAATTCCAGATTTATAAATTTCGCTCATTAAAAGCGAAATATAACGGACTAACGCCAGAGCAGGCTTTTAAGAAGATGGGCAAGCCGGAGCTAGCGAAAGCTTATCGTAAAAATGGCGATAAGCTTGACGACGATCCGCGTATTACCAGGCTTGGTAAGTTTTTGCGGGCGACGTCGCTTGACGAATTGCCGCAGCTGATTAATGTTATTCGCGGTGATATTTCGCTCGTCGGGCCGCGGGCGCTGATTCCGCAGGAAATTAATCAATATAAAAAGAAGGATATTATCTTAGCGGTAAAATCAGGAGTTACTGGGTTGGCGCAAGTTTCTGGCCGGCGTAATATCTCGTTTGAGGAGCGCCGCCGTTTAGATGTATATTATGTGCAGAATTGGTCGCTATTATTAGACATTCAGATATTATTTAAGACCGTATTTTCGGTAATTATTCGGCGGGGGGCCAGATAGTGGATACCCGAAAAAACCCGGCCTGGCTTAAGGGTAAAAAAGTAGCTATCGTGACTGATTGGCTGACGACATATGGCGGCGCGGAAAAGGTCGTTAAAACTCTTCATGAAATATTTCCAGAAGCACCAATTCTTACCTCCCAGTATTCTAAAAAAGACATTGATTGGTTTGACGATTGCGATGTGAGAACTGGTTGGTTAAATATATTCCCAGCCAAGCTGCGAAAGTTCCTCGGACCATTAAGGGTAATTTATTTTTCTAACTTAAAATTAGGGGAATTTGATGTGATAATTTCCAGCTGTATCGCTGAAAGTAAGGGTATAAAGACTAGGAAAGACCAGCTTCATATCAGTTATTTGCAAGGTCCGCCAACACAATATTATTGGGGAATGTATGATGATTATGTAAAGAACCCAGGATTTGGCAAGTTAAATGGTATTGTGCGATTTTTTTTCAAATTATTAGTTAAGCCGCTTAGAGAAAATGACTATCAACTGTCCAAGCGCCCAGATTATATTATTGCCAATTCTACCTACTCTGCTAATGAAGTGGAAGCTTATTACCATCGCCAAGCGTCGGTTGTGTTTCCGCCAGTTGATGTCGATAAGTTTCGTCCCAGTGCGAAAACTAGCGATTTTTATATTAGTACGTCGCGCCAAGTAAATTGGAAGCGTTTAGATTTGGCAGTAGAGGCTTTTCGGGATTTGGATGCCAAGCTAATTTTAGTCGGCGGCGGTGCTGAGCATGATAAATTGGTGGCGCTGGCGGCTGGCAGTGCAAATATCGAGTTTGTTCCGACCATTAACGATAGTAGGGAGCTGGCGCAGTTGGTATCTAAGGCTAAGGCTTTCATTTTTCCGAGCCTGGAACCGTTTGGTATCGCGCCGATTGAGGCGCTAAGTGCTGGCGTTCCGGTGATTGCCTATAAGAAAGGCGGCGTGTTGGATTACGTAATTGAAAATAAAAATGGCGTGTTTTTTCCCGAACAAACAGCGGAGTCGCTAAAAAAGGCTGTGCTGCTATTTGAAAAAAAGCGCTTTAATAAAAAAGAGGTTTCTGCGACTGCCAAATCTTTTTCAAAGGATAATTTTAAGAAAACAATTGAGCAGTTTATCAGGGAAAAAGTTGATGAAAAAAACTGACAAAATGCTGCAGCAGTTTACGAATCTGTGCTTGTTCGATAAATTCTTACTGCTAGCACCGCTGGTTGTTTGGTTTTCGTACCAACCTAATATTTACCTTGGTCATTCCAGCGCGATGAATATAGAATTGTCGTTGGTTCTAATCTATGTTGCTGTGCTGGCGGTGTTCGCTTTGCCGCTGATTTTTAGTAATTATCAAAAGTTGCTGCGCTGTAATTTGGTGCGAATTGTCGGATTATTTATCCTGTGGAGTTTTATCAGTATTATTTGGTCGAGCAATTTGTCGAGGGCTATTCTTACCGCTGGAGTTGGCGCGGCTTTGTTTGTTGTTTTGCTTGGCGTGTTGTCAACAGATTTGAAAAAACTTACCCCAATTTTAAAAAATACCTATATTACGTCGGCGGCGTTCATGAGTATTTTGGCAATTATCCAGGTTGCTTATGGAGCCTGGTTTGACTGGGGTCTGTGCCGCGGCTGTTTAGCGGCGGGTTTTGGCTTCGTCCGCCCCAGTGTTTTTGCGATTGAACCGCAGTTTTTTGGTAGTTTGTTATTAGCGCCAATTTTAATACTGTCTGCCAAATTTTTGCGAAAAACTGTTACTAAAACGGACGTTATTTTATTATGCATCATGGTAACGGCAATATATCTGACTCTAAGCCGCGGCGCTATTTTTTCGTTGGTAATCGCTATTGCCTGCCTGATGTTTTTATATAGGAATTCTTTAATCAAAAAATCCAGACTAGTTTTCTTGCCGTTTGTGGTGCTGGCTGGGTTTGGTGCTGGCATGGTGTTGCACGGCATTTTTACTGAGGTAAACCCGCGAGTAAGCGACGGGTTTTATGATTCTGTATCAAAATCTGTTAATCAATTAACCCTAGGAAAGGTAAACCTTCCTAAATTAGCTGTCAGCAGTGCTTCGCAAGCAACTTCGCCGCCGACTGCTTCTGTAGAAACAAATCACCCTAAAGCTCATTTTAGCGGCTATGTCGAAACATCCACCAATGAACGGACGAGTATGCTAAATTTGGCGCTGCAGACATGGAGAAAAAATTGGACTACTATGCTGTTCGGTACGGGCATAGGGTCTTCTGGAAGGGCGATACAACAGTACACACACAAGTTGGCGACTGAGGCAGAAATTACCCAAAACCAGTATATCGAAATTTTATTAGAGAACGGGCTGATTGGCGCTGTTTTGTGTCTGGTGGCAGTGGTGGTATATTTGTACGACACTCGTAGAGATAAGTTAGCCTGGGTGATACTTATCGCCTTCGCGTTGCAGTGGAATTTCTTTAGTGGTTTGCCAAATGCGCTGCATATTTATTTGGTTTTAGCGGTTATTTTCGCTGCAGTAAAAATCCATCCAGACGCTCTCAAACGCCCAGTAAAAACTAGCGCCTAAACTAAACTATTTAGTTAGATAATTACCGTAGCCTGATTTTTTCAAATCAATAGCTAGTTCGTCAAGCTGCTGGCGGACTATCCAATCATTATCAAAAGCGGTTTTTTCCGGACTGCCGATAATCTGGCCAGTGCGTTTCTGGATGACGCGCACAAAGTCAGCGGCATCGGTCAGGCTATCAATAGTTCCTGTGTCTAGCCAAACATCGCCATTTTCCAGAGTTTGTACTTGCAGTTTGCCGCGGCGCAGATATTCAGCATTGATAGAGGTAATTTCCAATTCGCCCCGTGCTGACGGCTGAACGCTTTTAGCAATGTCAATGACGTCGTTATCATAGAAATATAGTCCAACCACTGCGAAGTTTGATTTTGGCTGAGCTGGTTTTTCTTCAATGGAAATAGCCTGATTTTCCCCGTCAAATTCAACAACACCGTAACGTTCCGGGTCGGATACTTCATAGGCGAAAACTACACCGCCTTCCGGATCGGTGCATTCGCGAAGCGACTCGTCTAGCCGTTCGCCGTAGAATATATTATCGCCAAGCACCAACGCTACTTTATCGTTGCCGATGAACTCCTCGCCGATGATAAAGGCTTGCGCCAGACCGTCGGGACTTGGTTGGATAGCATATTGCAAATTAATATTCCACTGCGAACCGTCGCCAAGTAGCCGCTGAAAACCGGCTTGATCGTCCGGCGTGGTAATGACTAAGATATCGCTAATTCCCGCTTGCATCAGCGTGGTCAACGGATAATAAACCATCGGCTTGTCGTAAATTGGCATTAACTGTTTGCTAATGGCTTTGGTGATTGGGTGAAGGCGAGTGCCTGAACCGCCTGCTAAAATTATTCCTTTCATGAAAACTCCTTTTGATTCAGTATATAATCTTTTAATTCATGTGTCCAATCATGGCTAGAAAATCCAGTAGCATGTAATTTTTCCAGGCTCATATTTGAGCCGAGCGGGCGCGGTGCGATTCCATCTTTGCCAGCAAAATATTCAGCCGTCGTCGTGTTAGTAACAGTCAGGTCGTCGCGCTCAGCCAGCTTAAATATTCGTCTGGTAATGTCCGCCCAGCTTTCTAATGGTCCGTCGTTAGTGGCGTTGTATGTGCCGAACGGGGCTTGAGTTGATAGTAGATGGTCAATAATTCTCACTAATTCACCAGTAAAGGTTAATCTACCAATTTGGTCATGAACAACGGTTGGCGAAATATTTTTTTCCGCCAGACTAAGCATGGTGCGGACGAAGTTTTTACCTTCGCCGATCACCCAAGTAGTACGCAGCAAGTAAAATTTGTCGAGTTGTTCGACTAACAAATCTCCAGCCGCCTTCGATGCGCCATAAACACTCAGCGGACTGAAATCTTCGCTTTCATAATGCGGTTCTTTTGTCCCGTCAAATACGTAATCGCTGGAAATATGTACCAGCGTCATATCGTGAGTGCGGCAAGCTCGGGTCAAATTTGCGACTGCTGAGGCATTAACTTTCCAGGCCGCCAGGCGACCTTCTGGTGTTTCTGCACCATCAACATTAGTGAAAGCAGCCGCATTCAGAATGGTTGATATTCCTGACCAATCAAACGATTCGACCGATTGGCGATCAGTGATGTCAAGCTCGGTTTTATCAGCGAATCTAGCCTGTGGATACTGAGATCTTAGGGCTGTACCTAGCTGGCCGTTAGCGCCGATAATAAATAGTGACGACGGTTCTGGTTTAGTTTTCGGTTTCTCATTCTTGACAATAATATCTTCAATTTTAGCGGTCATAGCGGTTTTATCAAGTTTCGATACATCTATAACGTGGCCATTTTTTAAGGAGCTAATTGCTCGAACAAGCCGTTTTTGATTAAGTAAGTTCTGCTTGATATTTTGCCGAATACCGCCTAAGCTGATGCTTTCGTCAAATCCTTTCAATCCTTTTTCGCGTTCGCGCAGACGTTCGGAAATTAATGCACCAGTGGTAGACAGCATGATAAATTGTACGTCGGCGATCTTCGGGTCGGGATAGTAGATTGATTCAGTTATTTGATGCGGGAAAATAATACCGCAAATAACTGAGGATGTTCCTTTTTTAGCGCGTTCGGTTGCATCAAAAAGTAGCTGCTCAACTCGAAAACCTTGCCACGGCCCGCGTCCAACTGGCGGAACTCCGTCTTCATCAATTTCATGAATAGCAATTGACTTGCCGATTTGCTGGCTTTTTCGTAGAGCCTTGAAGGTTGTTGTTTTTCCGGTGGCGCTGCAGCCGGTGATGATAGTGATAGTTGGCATATATTTGTCTTACACCTCCATCGGGATTACGTTTGCAAGTAGCGGGTGAGCGGCGTCCTTTTCGGAAATAATCGCTTGGTCTTGGCTGATAGGCCAATCAATACCAAGCTCCGGGTCGAATAGATTGACAAAAGTGTATGTGGCGTCTGGCGACCAGTGGGCGTCAACCAGGTAAGTGTAGGCAATGTTGTCGTCGAGCGCTTGATAGCCATTGGCAACACCTTTGGGTACGAAAATTGCCGTGCCAGGATTGATTTCGTGCGTGAAAACCGTGCCGAAGCTGTCGCCTTGACGTAAATCGCACCACGCGCCGAACACTCGGCCATTAGCGGTGGAGATGAATTTATTCCACGGCTCGGCATGGAGACCGCGGGTGACACCGGCTTTGTCGTTGAAGCTGATATTGTTTTGCACGATAGTAAATGACGGCAGTCCCAGTGCTTCCATTTTTTCCTTTTGATAATTTTCTTTGAACCAGCCGCGGTTATCGCCATGGACCGGTAGTTTTACCACAAACAGCCCGGGGATTGGAGATTCAGTGACGATTAGTTCATTGTAGTCGTTTGGATTAAAGCTCATAGATTGTCCTTTCGCCATAGTTGATAATAATGTAGTCCTGCCAGAGTTTGGCAATCATTGATCTCGCCATCTCGAATCAAATCGTCTATCTCATCAAGCGTGAAAAATCGCATATCGCTAAACATTTCATCGCTTTGTTCACGTTGGCCAGTGAAGTTTAGTTCTCGGGCTAGGCAGACCGCCATTTTTTCGGTCAATAAACCGTTACAAACGTATGCTTCACCTAGTTTTTGCCAAGACTGAGCGATGATGCCGGTTTCTTCTTCGAGTTCGCGCTTTGAGGCTTCTAATAGATCTTCATTATCGCCCCCGCCGCCAGGCAATTCCCAGCCAAAGCTTTGCGACGGATAGCGAAAACCGCGCACCAAGTACAAGCGCTCTTGGTCGTCTACCACTACAACCATGCACGAGTCTCGCGACTCCATGTAACCATAAATCCCAGTGTTTCCGTCTGGACTAACAGTTTGGTCTTCGTGAATGGTGATCCAAGGATTTTGATAGACGATTTTACTGCTGACTTTAGTTTTTGACGGCACATCTGTCATGATTATTGTCCCTGCTTGGCATAAGCTGCTTCAACGGCCTCTTTTTGCGCTTTCCACCAATCTTCGTGATCGCGATACCATTCAATGGTTTGTAGCAGCCCGTCGCGCATACCCGTTTGATTGTCGGTGTATTCAGGCTGCCAGCCCAGCTCGCGGCGCAGTTTGCTGGAGTTCATGGCGTAGCGCATGTCGTGGCCTGGGCGGTCATTGACGTGCTCATACCAATCCTTGCCTTTGCCCATCAGCTCGCAAATTAGTTCAATCACCATCTTGTTGTTGACGTGGTCGTTGTCGGCGCCGATGATGTAGGTTTCACCCAGCTCGCCTTTTTCCAAGATGAGGTGAACTGCCGAGTTATGATCATCGACATGAATCCAGTCGCGAACCTGCTCGCCTGTACCGTACAGTTTTGGCTTGATATCGCTCAAAATATTGGTGATTTGGCGCGGAATGAACTTTTCTATGTGCTGGTATGGGCCGTAGTTGTTCGAACAATTGGAAATCGTCGCCTTGATGCCGAAGCTGCGGATCCAGGCGCGCACCAGCATGTCGCTGGAAGCTTTGGTGCTGGAGTAGGGGCTGGACGGGTTGTACGGGGTGTCTTCGGTGAAGCGGTTTGGATCGTCGAGCTCTAAGTCACCAAATACTTCGTCGGTCGAGATGTGATGGAGGCGCTTGCTGTGCTTGCGAATAGCCTCCAAGATGGTGTAAGTACCGACCACGTTGGTCTCGACAAACGGCCAGGGATTACGCAGGGAGTTATCGTTATGGCTTTCGGCGGCAAAATGCACCACAATGTCAGTTTCAGCCACCAATTTGTCCATTAACTCGGCATCGCAAATATCGCCTTCGACAAAATCAATTTGGTTAACTACCGGCTCCAAGTTGGCGCGATTTCCCGCATAAGTTAACTTGTCGATAACAGTAATGTCGTATTCTGGCTTGTGTTTGACGGTATAATGCACAAAATTCGAGCCAATGAATCCCGCGCCTCCCGTGACTAGCATCTTTGTCATGTATTTATTATAACAAACTACTGCGGAAATATTGCCTGGCGTACCAGGACTTGATTAGCGTATAATAATGAACATGAAACTGACGAAAAAGCAGAAATTGATGCTGGATTTCATCGATGGATTTATCAAGGGTAACGGCTATAGTCCGACGCTGCGGGAAATTATGCGGGCGCTGGGGTATAAGTCGGTCTCAACGGTGGCCAAGCATGTTGATAATTTGGTGGCGGCCGGGATGTTAGATAAGCGCGACGGCGAGGTGCGGTCGCTGGTGCTGCGGCGGGCGGAAAAAGAGGCTTGGTGGCAAAACTTGGTGAAGGAGATTAAGCAGCGGGAAGCGGCGGATGATGAGAAATCGCGCTCGGAAGTAGAAATCTTAAAAAAAGCCTTGGAAATTGTCTGCCGGTAACTTTACAATCGCCGTAAAACTCGCTATAATACGACACGTATTCCGGGGTAGCTCAGCGGTAGAGCGGTTGGCTGTTAACCAATAGGCCGCGGGTTCGAACCCCGCCCCCGGAGCCAAGAAACTGGCTGAAGACTGTCCCGTGCGGGCAGTTTTATATAGCTTGTAAATTATATATTATGCAAAAATCTTTCAAATATTACGATATTATTCTGGCGGTGTTCGCGGCGGTGCTGTTGATTTCTAATTTGGCAGGTACTAAGCTGATTGCTTTCGGTTCGATCACTACCGATGGCGGTGCGGTACTGTTCCCGCTTGCCTATATTTTGGGTGACGTCTTGACGGAAATTTACGGCTATAAATACGCTCGACGGGCGATTTGGGCGGCATTTGGTATTATGCTGTTGGCAGTGGCAGCGTTTACGGTCGTGCGCTACATGCCGCCAGCCCCGGAATATACCGCCCAGGCGTCGTACGAAGCGGTTCTAGGATTTTTCCCTAGGATAGTCGCAGCCAGCTTGGCAGCGTTTTTGACTGGCTCGTTCCTGAACTCGTTTGTATTGGCGAAATTGAAGGTTAAAACGAAGGGCGAGAAGCTGTGGCTGCGGCTGATCGGCTCGACGTTTGTCGGCGAATTTTTCGACACTGTAGTGTTTGCCTTGGTGGCGTTCGGCGGCATCCTTCAGGGTACAGGCATGCTGGTGTATATTCTGATCGGCTGGTTGTTTAAGACCGGAGTGGAAGTCGTATGTTTACCAATTACCTACCGGGTGATTGCCAAAATGAAACAGATTGAAAAGATTGACACTTATGACAATAAGACTGACTTTACGATTTTTAGGGTTGATGTGAGGTAAGTAAGTAAACCAGTCTCTTAGACACCATGAGGAGGGCTAGAGTCAAACAATTCTTACTAAGTCAACAAGAAGGGTTCAAAGGGTACGAACACAGACTTCTTTGAGCTATCAATGGATAGATTTGCGCCACTAATAACAAGACCATACTTCGCATCTATGCGCTTTAGTGTAGTGTGCGTTTGTTGTGCTGTGCGTTTTTTTACACCTACCTCAATTGCAATTGAGTTACCTTTTTGACCTGTTCTAGAAACTATAAAATCTGCACCACCCGAACCATAGTCATACTCAACTATAGCTGGCGTTTCTGACGGGTTGAATATTCTTTTCAAGTACATACCCACTACATCCTCGAGGAGCCTACCCCTTAGATGTGAGGCACGCTCTTCTCCTAAAATACCTCCACTAGTGCAGATTGCTGTACGAATGGCTGGTGAAGTGAACAGATATTTTATAGGCTGACTTACCTGCTTGTATGCAGAACCCCGTGGCAATATAGGATGTATTATTTCTGTCTTAACTAGCGTATCAAGCATACTAATTAATGTGCGAACGTTTATATTCAACGTTGATGCTATATTTGCATGACTGATAACATCGGAGCTGGCTAAAAGAAACAGTAGTCTAGGAAACATGCTTCTTGTTGCTGAGTCAAATTTTTCTGTAGAGTCGACATCGCGAGCAAGAGACTCAGTCAATAGGGCATTTATTTTTTGCCAACGAATAGTTTCTGCGGTGTCATGTAAAGTAAAGGGTAGAGTCCCAAACTTTACATAATCATTGACATACGATTGTCTGTCGTCAAGTCTTCTCCAATAGTTTGAAATGCGTAAGCGTAGGTTTTGAATACCTATGTAAACTTCTTGCTCATTAGCCGAATCAAATAGAATTTTCTTTAATTCCTTGGCTAGTCCAGTGTCTGGGAATGTAATATTTCTGAGTCCCTCAGTGCTCTGTCTAATCATTACGTATTCCGTAAAGCAAAGTGGGTGAATGGGTATTTTTAAAGATCGTCTGGCGATATCGGGATTGGTCTGTAATGCAATCGCGGATGAACCTGTACATGCAATGAAAATCTTCCTAGTTCTGTCGAATACAGTTTTTAGTGACAGCGACCAATTATCCAGATACTGTACCTCATCTAAGTATATATAAATAGGTTCATCTATTGAATCTAGCTTTTCGCCTGCAATTTCCTCTATGACATCAATCACGTCTTCCATAGAGCCGCCGATTAGACTCACTCTCTCTAGCGAGATAAAGAACTTGCGATTGTTGGGTGAAGGAGTTTGGTTGTATAGCTGAGTAAGGATTGTTGTTTTTCCTATACCTCTTAATCCTGGCATGATAAGCCAGTTGTTATTGGATGGTGTTTTTATGAAATTATCGAGATGCATCTTTGCTTTCATAAAAGCACGTCTCTGGATTCCACTATTTTGCGTATTTGCCTCTATCCAGTTGCTTCTATCCGCTGGGGCGGAAGTGATTATTTCTAAAATTCTATCCTTTAAGTCAGTATTCATATTAACATTGTACCATAGTGCAACGTAAAATAAAAAATCGTTGTATCATAGTACAATGCGTATTGATTTCCACAACCTGTACTCTGTAATATGGATAGGCTCGTCAGTTATCCACAGTACAACTTTAGAGCTTGTGTTTGAATTGCTTTAAGCACTTTTACAGAACATCTAGCTATAGTTGCTTGCATGAATACGAAAGCAGCAACCATATCCCAACCGCTGGCTCGACCGCGACATCTCGCCGCTGAGAGCCAGCCGTCATTTCGGGCAATTGCCCGTCCGCTCATTGACATTGTCGTGCCGGTACTTAATGAGGAAAAGATTCTTCGTAGAAGCATCACGACCCTTGATGAGTATATGGCGAAGCACCTGCCGTATCGCTATCAAATCACCATTGCGGACAATGGCAGTCAGGACAAGACGCTGGCAATTGCCAAGAAATTAGCGGAAAAACACCAATCAGTGCAGGTGGTTAGTCTGGCGGAGCGTGGTCGCGGGCGAGCGCTCAAACGAGTGTGGCAAAGTAGCCCAGCTGGCATCTTGACCTATATGGATGTTGACCTGTCGACCAGCCTGGATGATTTTCTGCCAATGATTCAGTCGTTGGTGGCGGGCGAAGCTGGTGTGGCGATTGGCTCGCGACTGGCCAAGGGCGCCAAAACGACGCGCGGGCTGAAGCGGGAGTTTATCTCGCGTTGCTATAACAGAATTATCAAGTGGACGTCAGGTACCAAGTTTAGTGATGCGCAGTGCGGTTTCAAGGCGATTCGCCGGGACGTCGCCGCAAAATTCTTACCGATAATCAAAGACAACGAGTGGTTTTTCGACACTGAATTGTTGATCAAAACCGAGCGGGCGGGCGTGCCGATTCATGAACAGCCGGTGACTTGGATTGAGGATACGGATAGCCGCGTGAAGATTGTGAAAACGGCTGTCGATGATCTGAAGGGGCTATACCGCGTTAATAAGGAACTAGACAAACGGTCGTGGTTTGAGAAGTGGACGCTACCAGTGCTGTTGGCACTGACTGGTGCGTTATATCTGTTTGGTGCACTGCATAACGGCATGGCCAATAGTTACTATGCGGCGGTACAGGCGGCCAGCCAGGATTGGACGGCGTGGCTGTTTGGTAGTTTGGATGCGGCCAATTATGTGTCGATTGATAAGCCGCCACTGGCGACGATGGTGATGGGGCTGAGCGCTCGGTTGTTTGATGTTTGGTTTCAATAATCCTGATGCAATTTTGACACTGATGTTGACCGCCAGTGGCTATGCATTTTTACGCTCGCTGGAAGGTAAACGACCACTGCTGTGGCTGGGCCTGGCGGGGTTATTCACGGGGCTGGCGTTTAATACCAAGATGTTGCAAGGGCTGATAGTACTACCGACGATGGTGCTAGTCTATCTGGTGTTTGCCAAGCCGCCAATTATAACGCGGTTTCTACACGTGATGTTTGCGGGCGTCATCGCCATGATGTCGACGCTGTGGTGGAGTGTGTTGGTTTGGCTGACACCAGCTGGTAGTCGGCCGCGGGTGGGCAGCACCAATGATAACAATATCTGGAGTTTGATTTTTGGCTATAACGGCTTTGGTCGACTGCTTGGCGGACGCGGTGGCGGTGGTGGCCCGGGTGGTGGTGCGCCACCAAGTGGTGGAATGGGCGGCACGACGGCACTTCAAACTGCTGGTAACACGCAGACTATGACAGACGGCGTCGGTATGATGTCGGGTGGTATGGGCGGGCGGCCCAGGCGGTACTGGCTTTGGTGGGCAGACGGGAATTTTCAAGATCTTTAACAATGATTTTGGGCCGAACATTGCTTGGCTATTGGTCATGGCGCCAGCGGGTGGTGGATTGCTGCTATGGATTTTGCGAAAAACACCCCGAACCAATCGTGGGAGAGCGGCGGTGATTTTCTGGATGCTGTGGCTATTAATTCACATCGTGATTTTCAGCATGACTAGTGGTGTGATTCACCCGTACTACGTGGTGGTGATGGCGCCGGCGGTGGCGGCGCTCGTCGGCATCAGTCTGCCATTTTTGTGGGGTGCTTATACCAGACGTAAACCATATGCGTGGCTACTGCCGCTGCTGGTTGGCGTGAAGGCGGCGATAGCGGTGATTATCCTCGGTTACGCCGGGACGATGACGTGGCTGATGTGGACAGTGGGTCTGTTGGGCCTGACGGGGATGATTGGACTGCTAGTTAATCTTTACGCACCGCGACGATGGCTACAAAACTTGGCGATTATCACCGCCATAGCCGCCTGTACACTCGCCCCGACGGTGTATACATTGGCGACAGTCAACGTCGCGCACACCGGTAGCATTCCGACCGCGGGGCCGAATTCCACAGCGATGCGTGGGAGTAATAATGAATCGTCGCAGGCCAATAGCCAGTTGGTGCAGTATCTCGTAGAGCATCAAAACGGCGCAACCTGGCTGGTAGCGGTGGCTAGCGCTAATGAATCAGCAGCGATCCAGCTGACCAGTGGTCAGCCAGTCATGGCGGTCGGTGGATTTAACGGTAGCGATACACCGCTGACGCTGGAGCAATTTAAGCAATTAGTGGAGGCCGGCAAAGTTAGATATTACGCCATCAGCTCGCACAGTCGTGGTGGCGGCGGGCCAAGCGGCGGTAACAATGAAATCACGACGTGGGTCAAGCAAACCGGCACCGTCGTTAATTATGGAGGTAGCGATGTAACACTGTACGAATTATCGAGAGAGTAACGTAACGAAAGGAGAAATTATGGCAATTTCACAAACCAAGCAAGCACAACTCACCACGCCAGAAGCGGTATACGATCAGCCACCAGCGCCGCGTCCAAATGGTACGAATTCTGGCAAGAATGGGTTAAGCACCGGGGCAATTACCGGTATGGTGGTCGGCGGCGTCGTGGCCTGTGCGCTCAGCTTTGTCGTCGGCATGCAAGTCGGTGGCTTGCAAAATGGCGGCATGAACAGCCAGGCTGGCGGTCCGCCAGGTATGAGTCGAGGCCAGAATGGTCAGCCAGGCGGGTCGGGTGGACAAACTGGCGGTGGTGCGCCAGGTGCTAACCAGAACCAGACTGGTCAGAATTCACAGATACCAGCGGCGCGGAATAATAACAGTGCCGCGCAAAATAACCAAACTACGCCGTCAGATCAAACCGACTCAGCACAGCCGTCAACCGCCAACACTGTGCCGCAGTCCAATTAATCGGTGGTGAATAACTAAAAAGCAGCGCCTAACTCCTCGGGCGCTGTTTTTTCATGTAGCAATTTCCCCCACACCAAATAACTAACACTCACCCCGAGTGACCTTACAGCGAAATTACAGATTGTTTGGCTATCATATACTCATCACTAACAGAAAGGATGATCATGAACAAAGTGCAAGCAAACGAAATTAACTTAACCACCAACGAGGCGCTGGCGTTGCAGCAAGTCTACGAAGACGGCAGTGACGATGCGGCCATGCTGGCAGCACAAATGGGCATGCCGCGCCGAACGGCGATGAACGTGCTGGCGGACTTGCGGCATAAGGGTTTGATGGCAATCGACCAGGCCTACGGCGACGCTTGGGTGCGGCTAACCACGCGCGGCAAACGGCTGGTGCGGCGAATTTGGCCGGAGGCGCAGGCGATAGTATACTAAAGAGCATGAGATATATCCTGCTGCTCCGGGGAATCAATGTCGGTGGTAAGAACAAAGTCTCGATGAATGACCTCAAGGCAAGTCTCGAAGGCTTGGGGTATCAGCATGTGGTCGCGTATATCAATAGCGGTAATGTCATATTTGACACTGATGATGACCTGACGACAGTCAAAGAAAATATTGCTATTATGTTAGGGCGTTTTCCGTTTGCCGTCAAACACGTCATTCTGACGAAAGAAGAGTATTTAGGTGAAGTGTCTGGTCTACCAGAGTGGTGGCGCCAGCCTCTGGCGCGAAAAGATGTATTGTTCTATACCGACGATGTTGATCCTGAGTATATCAAAGAGAGAATCGGTCAGATGCCGTTTCATGATGAGACTGTTCATTTTGGTAAAAAGGCGGTATTTTGGGGTAAATATAATGAGAAGGAATTTTTGCGTACGTCATATCATAAGTTACTAATGAAAGAAAAGTTTTACCCACTGATTACTATTCGCAATGGGCGAACCTTCGACAGATTAGGCGAGATGCTTGGGTAGGTAATGCGAATTTTACAGATTGAACAGTATGAATAAAAATAACACAAAAGCAGTAATTTTTGATGGTGACGGCACGCTTTGGCGGCCTACTGGCGCGGATAAAAATTTCTGGCCAGATAGTATCTATAAAGGTGATCGGGTTGAGAAACATAGCCATAACAACTTAAGCTTAGTCGATGGTGTGTATGATTTCCTGAAAAATCTTTGGGCTTGCGGATATAAAATATTTATTGTTTCAGCCCACCCCGTCCCAGGACCAGAAGCACTTGAAGAGTTAAAAGCCAAAATTGTTAATCTTAATATCAAGAGGCTTGTTGATGGATTTTTCTGTTCGGACGGTAGTGATAGGAATGGCAAAACGTATGTGATACGAGATATCGTACGAGATTTTAATCTTGATGCTAGAAATGTATATATGGTCGGCGACAGCTACTATTATGATTACGAAGCTGGCATTAACGCTGGGGTAAACAGTTTTTTCATAAAAAACGACTATTGCAAGCAGCCTGTACCATTACCAGACGATGTGCAGGTTATTGATGTGATTACGGATTTGGCGGTGGAGTAGTATCGCGCCAAACGATCTGGTACTAGCGAGATAGATTGACCGCTAATTGAGTCATTGGCACACCGCCTGCTCCCCGACCAAATCAATCTTTGCTATACTATTTCATATGACGAAATCATTTTTGCAACAGCACCATCATCTTCACGTGTAAGCAGGAGGTGTTTTATTGCTGTTTTATGCCTCCTGCAGGAGGTTTTTTGATTGATTAATTTTAGGAAAGGGAACGTATGATATCAGATAAATTACAGTCAGGCGATGAAGTGAGGGTAATCGCGCCGGCGCGCTCAGCGAGCGATATTGACGAAAGAGTTTTAGATCGAGCGAAAGCGGCGTTAGAGCCACTTGGGCTAAGAGTTACGTTTAGCAAAAATGCTTTTTCTCGGAATCAGCGAGGCCGTCCGACGGACGATGAAAAGGTTGAAGATTTACAGGAAGCGTTTATGGATGAAAATGTGAAGTGTGTTTTGGCGGCGATTGGCGGATTTAATTCCAACCAGTTGCTTGGTAAAATTGACTGGCAAATTATTAAAGACAATCCGAAGATCTTTGGTGGTTTTTCTGATATTACCGTTCTTAATCACGCGATTTTGGCAAAAACTGGGTTGGTGACCTATGCGATGCCGAATTTCTATTGTTTTGGTTTGCCGCCAGAAGCCGATTATTCGTTGGAGTATTTTCGGCGGTGTTTGTTTGCAGATCAGCCGGCAGAACTTGTCGTTCAGCAATCGGAAACATTTTACGATCTTCCGTGGAATTATGACGAAACTTCGCCGCGCCAAGCTTTGGAAAATAATGGGCCGCGAGTCGTGCAGAGTGGGTCGGCTGAAGGCGTGATGATTGGTGGCAATCTTTGTAGCCTGAATTTGTTGAACGGTACGGAATATTTTCCGAAAATTGAAGGCGATATTATTTTGTGTATTGAAGACGATAGCTATGATTCAATCCCTGAAACGTTTGAGCGCCACGTGCAGGCGTTGATGCAGCAGTCATTTTTTCGTCAGGTGAAAGCAATTTTGGTTGGGCGTTTTCAGGGTGAATCTCGGGCGACCGACGACATGATTAGCGATATCATCCTTTCGAAAAATATCGATCCCACGATTCCAGTGATAGTCAATCTCGATTTTGGCCACACTGACCCGAAGTTCACGTATCCGGTTGGCGGTAAGTACAAGGTTGTAGCGGGAAGCAACATTAAAATTACCTCTCGATAGATGTGAGTTCAATGCTATAATTCCCATATGGAAACCCTGCCCAACCATAACAAATTACTGACTGATAGAGCGCTGCAATGTGCAGCAGCAGAACTTGGCGTTGACGCGTCTGATTTACAAATTACCTCGGTGAGCGGCGGCTTTTCGCGTAATCGCCGCGCTTTGGTGTCGGCGGGCGATAAGACAATTTTTGTCAAAGAAGTTGATGTTAATGTGTTGCCTGATGATGGTGAGACCGAGTTAGCTTGGCTGAAAAAAGATTATGAGGTGATGCGGTTACTACAGAAACTTCACCCGCAATATGTGGCTGATTGGACTAAGCTAGCTGGTGATGGATATGTGCTGATGACCAGTAGTTATGCATCATCAGATGGTTGGTTGTGGCAACCGCCAGCAGAAAAATCCCTGGTAGAACGATATATTTCAGCGGTGGTAGCGGCAACTCGCGAGTTGGAAAAAACGGAGTTGCCGCATGAGGTGATTGAGGAATTGCAGTTACAGCCGTTTACGACGGCGGAGCTTGGCTTAGATGACGGTATTGATAGAATTATTACTGATGCCAACGTCCGTCGTCAGCTGATTGATAATTACCGAACATTATTGCCGGAGCAATCAGAAGTCAACCAGCGGCACTGCCAGGAGATAATGGAATTACTGAGTAGGAGCGATGAATTAGCCGATATTTCGGTGCGCGCTAAACGGTTCGCTAAACAGCCAGAAGATTGTTTTAATCATTCTGATGTTCGCAGTGATAACTTGGCGTTTCATCCGCAAACTGGTGAGTTGAAATTGGTTGATTGGAATTGGGCTTCCTATGCGCCTCAGGGGTCTGGGGCGACGGAGTTTCTAATCGATATGGCACGGCACGGTCATGACGTAACGCCGTGGCTAGGCGAACTCAACACTGGAATGCTGGCGGCATTTGTTGGCTTTTATCTTATCCGCAGCCTCAAACCGCCGCTTCAGCCGGGCGATACTCTTCGCCAAATGCAGGCGCTGTCAGCGGCCACCGCTTATGATTTACTGGAGCGCACGTGACGACCTCGCTAATCATTCTCCGCGGTAATTCTGGCTGCGGTAAAACCAGCACGGCGCGCCTGCTCCAGCGTCAACTAGACTACGGCACGATGTTGGTATCGCAGGATATGGTGCGGCGGGAAATACTTCGCGTGAAAGACAGTGAAAGCAACCCGGCGATTCAGCTGATTTATGATCTATGTATGTACGGCAATAACGTTGGTTATACGGTGATTTTAGAAGGTATTTTGAGTAATAAAAAATACGGCGCGATGCTGCACCAGCTGCTGAATGATTTTCAGGGCGAAAAACTGATTTATTATTTTGACGTATCGTTTGAGGAAACGGTACGCCGCCACGCTACCAAGCCAAATGCTCATGAATTTGGCGAATCGGAAATGCGCCAGTGGTGGAAAGATCAGGACGTTTTGGACGTGCCAGGCGAGCAGCGAATTGGCGAGAAGCTAGCTCAGGCGGAAATTATTGATATGATTTACCGCGACGTTTTGGCGTTATCAGAGGGAACAAATACTTCCGCTTCTCACATGTAAATAATACAATGTATTTTCGTTGACAAACGCTATATATCGCGTGTATATTCTATATTAAGCACTACATATGGTGTCTTAGAAAATAAATAACGTTTTTTGCAACACAAGCCCCTCGGGGAGGTTGGGGCTGGTTTGCTATTGCCATAATAAGGAGGGGTATGTACAAATCAATCAAAAAACGCGACGGTCGGACTGTCAGATTTGACCGTAAAAAAATTGAAAAGGCCATCGAGAAGGCGGGCCTAGAGACCGGCGAGTTTGACGCCAAGCAGGCCGTCAAATTGACCGATAAGGTACTGGCGGTACTAGAAACCCGCAACCCAAAACGCTTGCCGGGTGTCGAGGATATCCAGGATGTCGTCGAGGATATCTTGATTGATTCCAAGTTCAAGAAAACCGCCAAGGCCTACATTATCTACCGCGACCAGCACAAAAAGCTGCGTGAAATTACATCCAACGCGCACGTCGATTTGATCGATAAATACGTCAATAACTTGGACTGGAAAGTCAAAGAAAATTCCAACATGGGCTATAGTTTGCAGGGTCTGAATAACTACGTTTCGGCAGAAATTACCAAGACCTACTGGCTGGATAAAATCTATTCGCCGAAGATCGGCCGGGCGCATAAAGAGGGTGATTTGCATATTCACGACCTCAATTTGCTGAGTGTTTACTGTGTTGGCTGGGATCTGATGGATTTGCTGCGCCAAGGCTTCACTGGCGTTAAAAACAAGGTTGCCTCCAAACCGGCTAAGCATTTCCGTTCAGCTCTCGGGCAGGTGGTCAATTTCTTCTACACTCTGCAAGGCGAGGCGGCTGGTGCTCAGGCGTTCTCTGACTTTGACACGCTCTTGGCGCCGTTCATTCGCGCCGATAAGCTTAGCTACGACGAGGTCAAGCAAGCGCTGCAGGAATTCGTCTTTAACGTTAATGTGCCGACGCGGGTTGGTTTCCAGACGCCGTTTACCAACATCACGCTTGATCTGGAATGTCCGAAGCATATGGCTGGCAACCCGGTGATTATCGGCGGCGAGATGCAGGATACCAACTACGGCGATTATCAGGAAGAGATGAACATGCTTAACAAAGCGCTGCTGGAGGTCTTGTCTGAGGGCGACGCCAACGGCCGAGTCTTCACCTTCCCGATTCCGACGGTCAATATCACCAAGGATTTCAACTGGGATAATCCGGTCATTGAGAATCTTTGGGAGGCTAGCGCCAAATACGGTATTCCGTACTTCTCGAACTTCATCAATTCTGACATGGACCCAGAGGATGCGCGCTCGATGTGCTGCCGCTTACGGATCGATAATCGCCAGCTGGAGTATCGCGGCGGCGGCTTGTTTGGCAGTAATCCGATGACTGGCTCAATTGGCGTAGTGACGATTAACTTACCGCGCTTGGCGCTGAAATCAAAGAACGAGAAAGAGTTTTTCAAAGGCCTGGGCGAACTGATGGATATGGCGCGCGACAGCCTAGAGACCAAGCGCAAGGTGCTGGAGCAGCTGACCGATTCGGATATCAGCCTGTATCCGTACACTAAGTTTTATCTGCGCGATATTAAAAAGCGTTTTAATGAATACTGGAAGAATCACTTTTCGACCATCGGTTTGATCGGTACCAATGAAGCGGCGTTGAACTTGCTGGGCGTTGATATCGGTACCGAAAAGGGCAAGATCTTTGCCGAGAAGACACTTGACTTCATGCGCGACCGCTTGGTGGACTACCAGAAAGAAACGGGCAATAATTATAACCTGGAGGCAACGCCAGCTGAGGGAACGACCTACCGCCTGGCGCAGCTCGACAAAGCTAGCTTCCCTGACCGAGCCCACTTTGCTAATGGCTTGGGCGCGGCGGTTAAACATCCGTTCTACACCAATTCCAGCCACTTGCCAGTCAATTACACCGATGATTTGTTTGAGCTGATGGATTTGCAGGATAATTTGCAGACTAAATACACGG
>ERZ772960.836-NODE-836-length-25760-cov-24.653103_pt1 | contig 25760 bp, 15 predicted proteins | sample MGYA00580678_ERZ772960 | MGnify/ENA primary metagenome ERZ772960 (study PRJEB29015, sample SAMEA2737930) | human oral metagenome | biome: human oral; feature: human-associated habitat; material: dental | place: China | collected 2059 ... | reverse complement strand
CCCCGTCCCCCCGTCAACTTACAATGTTACTCATCGAACTTGTTCATCTGTTACCATGTCTATTAATACAGCTAACTTGTTCCCTTGTCCACTCGTTAATCCGTCTTCTTGTAAACTATTTTTATCATCTTACTTTTTTGTCGGTACTTGTCTAAAACACTGCAACGCAAATTCTTCCCTTTTTGTCACCAATTTCTACCGCCAAAAAAATAACTATCAGTAAAACAAGTCATTAACTTGTCACACAAAAGAATAGAATAAGGTAAGATTTAGAAGTCCTCAGCCACGAACACAGACAACACACAGAGAGAAAAAAAACAAAACCCCTCAAAATTCTACTTATTTGTATAATTATTTCACAACAACCCACGATTCCCTCCCTATTCGTCGCAGTCAACCTCCTAACTTGTCGTCTACACCCCCCAAGTAGCTACTAAACTGTCGCACCATACTTACTTTTCTGTCGCATCATACTTACTTATCTGTCGCCGCTAACTTACTAATTTGTCGTCAATTGGTCTTGTAACTCGTTGAGTGTTAAATGTTTCAACGGTCCTTACTAAGTCTTATAAAGATTGTATAACGATAATCTAACCTGAGAAGAAGTTTTTTAATTCAAAGGTATATAGTATTTCTTGCCGCGTGTGAAGACGATTTTAAACAAGTTTCTAATGCACCCTCCCTTTTTGTCGCACTTGTCTTCTCGCCCCCTCTTCACGCCTCGCCCTCCGTTTTCCGACAACGTTCTCAGACGTTCGGCGGCGCGGATGCCCCGATACGTATAGCTCTTTTCGATTTTTTCGGCACCTTTTTCTTACTCTTTTTCAGCCTTTTCTTTCAGTTTTTTCATTGCCCATTTTCCTATAATTGTAGTCTATGCAAGATGCGTTTCCGAGCCCTTTTATCTTCTATCTCTTCGTCCTTTCTATGCTCTTTGTCGCCTTTTCGAGTGAGTTAACATCATATTTTAAGTGATTATAAATGATTATAAATATATCTTTATATAAATAATTAATGAAATATTAAGTACTTGTTAGTCAACTAAATATAATATATACTGTTACTCTAATCTATCTGTTATTATACTACTAATAGTTTTCATTAGCAAAGAAATATATAAAAATGTATCTTTATAAGAATATCTTTATATCTCACTCCTACCCCTCTACGTAACAACTAAGTTTTTCCTCTTTTTGTTTGCTTAATTTGCAAGATATTTGATCAGATTTTTCGCAGTCGTTGTTCATCGTTGATTTGTGTTCAGTTTACTATCCATTTCGTGTCCTCAAGTAGCTCTTCACGACCCCCAAAAACGGTAGAAAGTGACCTCCCTTTTTGTCGTCTTTCACCCTTTACAGCGGTCGAGTTTTTCCTCCCTTTTAGTCGCCTCTCATCAACCCTCGAGTCTTTATGCCTGTTTTTTGTAGCTTCTTCGCCTACAAAGTACGTGCGACAGATAGGGAATGTATTCTTAACTATTTCCTACCCTATCGGTGTTCTAACTCATTAATAATAAGCATTTTATGTAGAAGAATAGCGTTATTTACGTTGAAGAAGTAACAAAACTTGTCACTTTTTTGTCGCACTTTACTTTCATTATCGCATATAGCTCTACTGATTATCAGCCTTTTATCGTGTTTTATTAAGTGTTTTCTAAACATTCCCTATTTGTCGTCTTTCTTCCTTCCGAGACCATGTTCCTTATTTGTCGCAGCTCCTTTGTGCCTCTGTTCAGTTCGTTCAGATTGCTAAGAAAGAAAGATGTTCCTTTTTTGTCGACATACTTAGTGCGTCTATCGTCAGTTTTCTCTCCCTATTTGTCGCACTGACACCTACTAAGTGGACGGTGGTCCCCAGTTCTGTAAGTATTTCTTACGCTTTCTTTTGAGTCTTAAATGGCGTCTAACCCCCTGTGTTGTTGAATTTTATGCGTACTCTTTGTGTTTACAATAAAGTAATCAGAGCCCTTCAAAGCGTAGTCTTTTCATGTATTGTCATAGTGTGTGTCCGCCCTGTCAAGCCGCTTGCACGACAGCGAAGGGACCCTTTCACCTGGTCTAAAAACGGTGACGAAATATGATTCTATTGCCAAGACGCTAACCTGAGAAGTACCATAAATGACGAAGTCCACTGCTGCTTAATTCCCGTATGACGGCTTTTGGCGACTAATAGGGAGCTTATCGATTCTGTCGGATTGGCTACTAAAATTCTACATGTGATCCGTTCGCACATCATCTTGTGCTCTACTCGCCCGTAAGTTATCATTTATCTTGACAAAAGCGAGCCTTGCCAACTTGCTGTAATGCGTCTGCCTGCTTGGTCGTTGGGCCGTCCGCACTCATCGACTCACCCTTTTTCCCACCTTTCCCAACCCTGCGATGGAGTGGCCAGAGGAGTGTTCACCTCTTTCTTTTATGCCTATGTATTCTGTTTATTTGTGTTCTTCTGTGAGAAATAGAAAGCACGCTCTCTATGAGATAACACACAAACAACTCGCTGGGGAGGTTTTTCTCTCACAGAACTCACAGATTTAACAGAACATTTTGGCGCACATTTCGAGCCCACAGAAGGCCTTCGGCATACAGAGAACACAGAGCGTTTTAGCTAAAATTGGCTGTAAGGCTCTGTGATATCAGTTGACTTAATGTCTCTGTGAAACCCTGTGTGTTCTGTTCATCTGTGATTTTCTGTGAGAGAAAGATTGTTGGATACTCGCAGTGGGGAGTTTTATCTCTCACAGAGCGCACAGAGTTCACTGAGCATTTAGGCGCACATTTCGAGCTCACAGAAGGCCTTCGGCATACAGAGTTCACAGAGGCCTTTCAACTAACATTAGCTGTAACGCTCTGTGTTATCGGTTGACTTAATGTCTCTGTGGACTTTTGTGTGTTCTGTTCATCTGTGTTCTTCTGTGAGAAATAGAACGCACCCTCTGTAAGAGAAAGGGCGCTTGAGAATCGCTGGTGAGTTTTTTCTCTCACAGAACTCACAGATTTAACAGAACATTTTTGCGCACAGTTTCGAACCCACAGAAGGCCTCCGGCATACAGAATTCACAGAACGTTTCAGCTAAAGGTGGCTGTAACGTTCTGTGAAATCGGTTGACTTAATGTCTCTGTGGAATGCTGTATGTTTTGTTCTTCTGTGTTCTTCTGTGAGAAATAGAACGCACCCACTGTATGATACAACACACAAACAACACGTTGGGGAGTTTTATCTCTCACGCTGGGGAGTTTTTTCTCTCACAGAGCGCACAGAGTTCACTGAGCATTTTGGCGCACATTTCGAACCCACAGAAGGCCTCCGGCATACAGAGTTCACAGAGGCCTTCCAACTAAGATTGGCTGTAACGTTCTGTGAAATCGGTTGACTTAATGTCTCTGTGGAATGCTGTGTGTTCTGTTCATCTGTGTTACTCTGTGAGAAATAGAACGTACCCTCGCTATGAGAAAATGTCTATAAGATTCGCTGGGGAGTTTTTTCTTTCACGAAGGATATTTCTTTCTCTCACAGAAATCACAGATTTAACAGAACCTTTTGGCGCACGTTTCGAACTCACAGAACGCCTCCGGCATACAGATATCACAGAACGTTTCAGCTAAAGGTGGCTGTAAGGTTCTGTGAAATCGGTTGACTTAATGTCTCTGTGAAAGTTTGTGTGTTCTGTTCTTCTGTGTTCTTCTGTGAGAAAAAGAACGCACCCTCTCGATGAGATAACATACAAACAAATCGCTGGGGAGTTTTATCTCTCACAGAGCGCACAGAGTTCACTGAGCATTTAGGCGCACATTTCGAGCTCACAGAAGGCCTTCGGCATACAGAGTTCACAGAGGCCTTTCAACTAACATTAGCTGTAACGCTCTGTGTTATCGGTTGACTTAATGTCTCTGTGGACTTTTGTGTGTTCTGTTCATCTGTGTTCTTCTGTGAGAAATAGAACGCACCCTCTGTAAGAGAAAGGGCGCTTGAGAATCGCTGGTGAGTTTTTTCTCTCACAGAACTCACAGATTTTACAGAATCTTTTTGCGTACAGTTTCGAACTCACAGAACGCCTCCGGCATACAGATATCACAGAGCGTTAAAACTATCGTAGATACTAATAAGGGACAACACAAAGCCGATATCCTTCTTATAGGGGTATCTCGGTGATCACTCCCCTTCCCTCCGGGGGAGGGGTCGGGGGAGGGGCCGCTATCTTTATGGGCCTTTGTGTGTTCTGTTCTTCTGTGTTCTTCTGTGAGAAAAAGAACATTGGAGACTCGTGGGGAAAGTTTTTCTCTTACCGAGAACACAGAGCGTTACTGCTATACTTGTCGATGAGGTTTGGGATAGATGAGAGTTCATAGGATGATAAATAAATATTACATTGCTTTAAGAGAGACTCCTTCTAAATATGAGTATAATGTGTCTTCTGATTGCATTTATAACCTACATGAAATCAGAATGTTACGGATAGAATATGAGAATATGCCTTTCTTGCTCCAAGAAGGGCGTCTTCAACGTGCAAGAGGGGCATGTTCTCGAACGTAGAAAGGCCTTTTCTCGGCACATGCTCGCACCCCTTTTCGAATGTAGAGGGGTTGGTTAGCGAAGAATCCTTACATTTCCTGCTCGCATACTTAGCATTCTTGCTGATGGCGCTCCCTCCTCCGTCCCCTGCTGTCCAGTTCTGCGAGGCATTGGTTCGTAGCCTCTCGCTCAACCTGCGGGGCAAAAGAGGCCTCACCCCCAGTCCCTTCCACGAACGCTTGATACAATAAATAGCAGGGGTGTTCGTTATGATTATGTTGACTTTTGGGCTGCGTATGGAAGCGTGTATGGTAAATATAAAGTACAAAACACAGCGAAATTATTGAAGAAAAATTATACGTTTGTTGCTGACACTGGCACCCCCTTTTGCAGAGACCTAACTCCGTAAAAGTAGAAGGAGCGGACAATCAGCTATATATAGATAATGTTCGTTGTGGGCAGTTGAGCCTTGTAACAAACAAGATGGAATAGGAATGTCGAATGGGGCGTACTTTGAAGCATGCTAATAAAATGATTTATCAGAAGATGAAAGATGCGGTGATACCATCAGAACAGGTTACGTAACCGATACGAAAGTCGCATAAACAATTAGAAAACCTAAGAGACGAAGGTTTAGATAGGCTTGCACTTTACACATGAAATATAATTATGAACACAGAAGAAAATAACAGACAAATTACTGAACTTGCGCAGCGACTAAATATGAAGTTTCCCAGTTCGTATGTTGATTTCCTATCCGAAATCGACAATGGGGATGTGTTTGAAATAGAAGGAACAGGAATATGTATGTATTCTTACGCTGACTTGGAGGAAAGAAACCCGACGTATGAGGTTGAAGCGTTCGAACCTAACTATTTTATGATTGGTCAGGACGGCGATTTAGCCTACTTTATTCGCAGAGACAATCCCAACGACGACTCAATATATTCAAATGATCTTGGGGCATTAGGGGTATCGGAGATGAAAAAGGAGGCTGATGATATTCTTCGTTTCATAGCCTTAGTCGAGGAGAAATAATTGTTTTGTCGATGTTTTAGGCTATTTGGAATAAGACGTAAAAAGCTTGGGGAGTATCTGACAACCATCTGAGTTCTGCACCGAAGATTGATGGTTCATGTCTTTTCCAGGCGGGGTGGAATGAGAAATTTACAAACGATACCTCTTTAATGGGTTGGCCCGATGAGCCTTTCCGATGGTTTCCCTGAGGCTAAAATAAAGTCGATAAAAAGGGTGTCAACAATGATGATAAGCATTAAAAAAGGTGACACTTGTGCTAAGATAAACTAATCTTAGTAAGGATAGGGAGGACCGTTCTATAACAGATTGACCTGTGGAAGTGTAAAGTAGTTAAATATCTGATATTCAGTAGGGTATTGTTGAGTAATCTAAAAGTAAACTGATAAAATTGATATGGATAAAGAGCGTATTTTAGAAAAGTTAGAATGGCTGTTTAAGTCGGCTTTATCGGCACCAGACCCAACCTTAAAGGAGTTTATGGAAGAACAGTTCCTTTTCTTCGAGAACTATGTTCGATTTCTGCAAGATAATGGTTTTACCACACGGGTTCTATTAAAGGAAAATGAAAAGGCGACGGCTGAGTCGCAAATTAAAATTGGTGATTTGACCCCGGACGGGTTGAAGTTTTATTTCTATGGGATAAGGAAATGGAGAGAAAAATACGACCGTGCGAAGGATAAAAAGAAAGCTATTAATGACTTTAACTTTATCGATAAAAAACTGAAACAGTTTCGTGAACAATAAACTGAATGGACTCGGCGACATTAACACCTTATTATATATAGTCGGCGTATCGGTGGGCATCACTTGTTTTTAACCCTGTGTGTTCTGTTCTTCCGGGTTTTTCTGTGAGAAAAAGAAAACACTTGAGGGTCGTGGATAGGTTTTTCTCTCACAGAGCGCACAGAGTTCACTGAGCCTTTTGGTGCACCTTTCGAGCTCACAGAAGGCCTCCGGCATACAGAGTTCACAGAGGCCTTTCAACTAACATTAGCTGTAATGTTCTGTGAAATCGGTTGACTTAATGTCTCTGTGGAATACTGTGTGTTCTGTTCTTCTGTGTTTTTCTGTGAGAAATAGAACGCACCCTCTCGATGAGAAAATGTCTATGAGATTCGCTGTGGAGTTTTATCTTTCACGAAGGATATTTCTTTCTCTCACAGAACTCACAGATTTAACAGAGCGTTATTGCGCACTGTTTCGAACTCACAAGAGAGTGGCCCCTCCCCCAACCCCTCCCCTACAGGGAGGGGCGTGATATGTGAGGTTACCCCTACAAGACTGCCATTAAGGGACATAACGAAGCCTACATCCTTTTTATAGGGGTATCTCGGTGATTACTCCCCTTCCCTCCGGGGGAGGGGTCGGGGGAGGGGCCTCTCAGTCACAGAAGGCCTCCGGCATACAAAATACACAGAACGTTACTGCTAATGAAGATACCAATAAGGAGGCAAAAAGCAGCCTACATCCAGTCCATAGGCGTATCTCGGTGATCACTCCCCTTCCCTTCGGGGGAGGGGTCGGGGGAGGGGCCGCTTCTTTTTGTTCGATAGCTCCAGGGCACAGGGTGGTCCCACATCATTCGTTATAGAGCCTCTTTCTTCCGTTGAAATAATCCTGTGTCGTCAAGAAAATATCTTACAGTCTCCTTATGAACTTTGGGATTAACGACACCTCCTATGATATCACCATTCTCATCAATCTCAACAAGGGTCTTATGATATTTATGTAACGTTATTACAAAGTCATTTGTTATGGTGAAATCATTATAATACATGATTTCAGAAATGAACCGACTGTCTAATAAGAGTCTGTCAATAAGTTTATTATCCTTATATGAGTTTATCTGAATATTAAGAAAGTCAATATCGCTTTCTCCCGTGTAGTTGTATATAATTATTCTACAGACTATATCCTTATATACAATAGTTTTTATGGTATAATATGGTATCTTTTCTTCTGATTTGACGTCAAATATGTTTTCTTTGATACCATTACACAGTTGGTCATTAGGCATAAAAACAGCCATTGGCAATGAGTCTGTATTGCAACAAACATACTTCACAGAGTCAGCAGTCATTTGGTAATATTGTTCAGCATCCTTAGAAGCGAACACATATTTCTCATTATGGACTCTGCTCTCTCTCCCCTTTTCTTTCGCAGCATAGCAATTGTAGAAGGAGAACAGGATTAGTAAAACAAATAATATATTATTCCTCATTTCTTTATGATATTTAAGTTGGGTGAATATCCTTATAAATGTAAATGGTGATGATGGTTAGGGTGTTTCTTAGTATGGGGTAGATCATATATGTTTCCACCTATCTAATAAGGCCAAACTAATAAACTTTTCCAACCATATTTATATAATGCTTTATTCCATGCAATTTGCCTTTTTATATCAAGTTCGTGTGGAGTAGCGGTAAGGTCTAATATCTTTCCACTTCTATCTTTACGTAAATATCTTATATCACCATTCTTTTCATTTAGATGTGAAGAGCTAACTCCCGGCGAACCATCAGGCATACTGAACCCATTACAAGCAATATCATCAAAGCAGACCTCTAACATTCCACCTAAAAGGCTTGCCCATGTTTGCTCATTCGCGTAGGGTCTTTGGGAATTTATCGTTAGTTTATAATACTTATTTTCATTTCTATTTAACGTCCTGTACACATCTTAAATCGATAAGATTAGCAGTCTCGTTTTTCGGTCCATACACTTTTGTAGGTTTAATACTCGCAAAGCCAATTTCATACTTCTGTCCCTTTTCATCATGATAGATATACTTGTATTTATCCTCATATCCTTTCTGTATTGCTCTCCGAATATGTTTTTCTATTCTTCCATCCCAATAGACATGATATGTAACGTTGCCTGGCACGATAGCTGTAATTGTTACGCTTCCCACTGTCTGTGGGCGCTTATTCCACATCCATAGTAATCTACGTTCTGTATTGAGCCGCCTATTGATAGATATTTCATTGGAGAGATCTGAACGTAAGTGGTCATTTCTTCTCCGCAATGGGGCTTTCCTCCGTCTTCACCATCAGCTCCAAAATGATATTATCGGAGGGGTTATCCATCAGCATACGCAATGTCATTCATCAGCTAAAGACTACTTTGAGAAGGCTTTCCGGCCAACAGAAATTTCAAAAACAATTGTTGAACAGCCTGACATCATAGCTTTGACCATTAAGTATCAGTGATGCTTTATAGACATAGGTCTTGTTTATTTGGTTTCTGCAAAGATAGTTTTTTCTTTCTGAAAAGCAAAGACACAAGAGAATAAATTACGGATCATACGGAATTAGGAGTAATAATTGGATGGGAACATGACTTGAGACTCCCCAACCGATAAGCTCTGCTCGAGTCCAAAGTTGTATCTGCTCATTCTGTGTCCACTGTGAGAGATAAAACTCCCAACGAGTCTCTTGCATTCTTTTCTCACAGAATTACACAGATGAACACAACTCACAAATTTGCACAGAGACATTATGTTAACTGGCGATACAGACGCTTTCGGTTAATGTTGACTGTAACGCTCCGTTTTTTTATCCCCTTTAGTATTCTGTGCCAGTCCTCTGTAAATTCTGTTCATCTGTGATCTCTGTGAGAGAAACATATTTCCACGAGTGTTTTGTATTCTTTTCTCTCACATTATATCACAGAATTTTGTGCGCAGGAGAAGTCCATAGAGTAATCCCTCCCCTACTCTTTTCCCTTTTTCCCTCTTTTACTTTTTGTCAAATCTTTTGCCTCTCTCAAACTTTCCACATGCTTCTCTTGATTTAAGAACATGCCTTTCAACGTTCAAGAACATGCCTTTCTTGTGTATTGAAGAGCCCTTTCTTGTAACAAGATGGGCGTCCTCTTCAATACCCTGTGTAATTATCTTATTTCTTGTGAGTTATATGCTCATTTCTTCGAGGTAATTACATCGCTCATTGAAGTGGCTTTTATCGAATAATTGTAATGATTCTTTCCGCTTTTGTTAGTTGCTTGATAGTAAACGAGTCGGTTTCATAAATAATCGAACGAGGTATATGCACGTCTTATTTAGTTTATTATTTCTCATGTTTAGGTATTCATTTTTGTTATCGTTCAGTTATCTTTCTTTCGCCGCACATTACCGATTTTTGTTTGTATGAATATGGTCCAAGAATGATTCCATACCTATCTAACGAGCGTAAAATATTCTTTCTGTTGTGTAAAAGATAATCCATCATTATACGTGCCATCACATTGTTCTGTTTATTCAAGTATTTTATTCCTCCCACAGTTCTTTAGTCTCTGTGATTTCTGTCCTCTTTAGGTTTCCGTGCAAGGCCTCTGTAAATTCTATTCATCTGTGAATTCTGAGAGAGAAGGAAATATTTAGCGCTTTTCTTGTTTATTATCTCATAAAAAAATACTCGTCTTTGTCTCGCAGATTAGCATATTTTTTTGTGCATCCAACAAGCTCACAGAGGTATATAGAGTTATTCTGTCTCCTCTTTAAGCTGCCTTTTCCTTATCCTTTTCACCCGTTACAACTGTTTCCTCTGTTATTCTGTCTCTTTTTTAAGCTGCCTTTTTCCTATCCATCTCACCCGTCACAACTGTTCCCCCTGTTATTCTGTCTCCTCTTTAAGTAGCTTTTTTCCTCTCCATTTCACCCGTTAAAACTGTCCCCTCTGTTACTTTGTCTTCTTTTTAAGCTGTCTTTTTCCTATCCTTTTCACCCGTCTCAACTGTTCCCTCTGTTATTCTGTCTTCTTTTTAAGCTGCCTTTTTCCTATCCTTCTCACCCGTTACAACTGTTCCCTCTGTTATTCTGTCTCTTTTTTAAGCTGCCTTTTTCCTATCCATCTCACCCGTTACAACTGTTCCCTCTGTTACTCTGTCCTTTTTTTTATTCTGCCTTTCTCCTATCCATCTCACCCGTTACAACTGTTCCCTCTGTTACTCTGTCCTTTTTTTATTCTGCCTTTCTCCTATCCATCCCACCCGTTACAACTGTTCCCTCTGTTATTCTGTCTCCTTTTTATCCTGTCTCTCACCTCCCCCACACAATCATCGTTACTGTTCCTTCTGTTACTCTGTCTTCTTTTATCCACTCTCTCACCTCCCCCACCCAATTATCGTTACTGTTTCCTTTGTTACTCTGTCTCCTCTTACCCTGTCCCTTTTTCACTTTTTTGTCGCACTTTCTCATCGTTGCTTTTCCTTGTTATTTCTCGTCTACGAAAGCATATTTTCGTCAAGTTTTGACCTTATTTTTTTTCTCTATTCTATCCCTATTGTCCATTACAAAACCATTGATTTATGTCTTTATCTGTACATATTTTCATGTTAATATCTAAGTATATAAAAATACTTTTAGAGCTTTAATCATTTGATTGTTTACTTACTTTGGTTTTACTTTTGCTTTTTATTTATGTAAGTAGACTTTTGTTTTATTGTTTATTAATATAAATCTTTATTTATATAAGTATAGATTATTGTATTTATGGGTTTGTGTCAAGTAAATATATAAATACGTAATAGTATATGTATTGCAATGTTTAATTAACTATATAAATATATATTTTCTCGCAAAATTTGGTTTTCATTTATAATGAATATATAAACATACAAACAAATATATGCTTTTATTACGTACAAAATATAACTCATTACTTCGTCTTTTTACGTTCCTTTTTATGCATTTGGATTTGTTCTTTTTTGACAATATAGGTGTTTGTTCTTTGCAACAGGCGGCGAGTTACTTCTCCACCCTCCCCTACTTTTGTTTTTGTCGTCCCACGTTTTGACTCTTTTCATGGTTTCATCGCTCCACTTTACGCATTTACTGTAATTTGGAAAGTGTTCTCTTAGTCACTGTTCTAAATCCTTTTCGTTTCTTTTCAATCGTTTCTTACGCTTTTCACAGTTCTATCCTTGTAAACTGTTGAATATAAGAATTGTATATATCTATCTAAATCACTATTTATATCTTTATTTCTTTCTTTGATTATACGATATATGTTTTGTTATAGATGTTTGTTTGCTAACTTCCTCGTTACGGTCTTTAATTTCGATTTAGTTCGATGAAATCGCTTAAAATTACTGTTTTTCTTTGTTAGAATCTTGTATTTGTACGAACGCATTGCATAGTTTTCTTAGAAATAATTAGTTATTACTCTCTGATTTAGAGTATTCTGTATTTTTATATATTCATCTATATATGTGAATGTGTTTTTACCCCATTCTATCGCTAATCTAACCCTCTCGTTCTACTTTGGTCTTACACTCTTATAGTCTCTTTGTTCTCAGTTCTCATCATTCTGAATGCTCATAACTCGTAAAGGAGGTTCTCCCTTTATTCTCTCATGATACCCTTCTTTTTCCTTAAATACGTATATAACTGTTTCTTTATTTATGTATATGACTGATTATACTATTATACATGTAAGTAAATATATACTTAACTCAAGCGCAGAATACATGCTTGTAAACACGTAAATATATAAATATATTATAAGTAATGAATATCTTTTTGAGTATACTCTAATTTGTTGTTATTTTTTAATCGATAGTTTTATATATTTATTAGATGTGTAACTACATAAATATATATAAAGATTAAGACCTAAAAGGCTATTTATTTTATTGTATTTATGCCTACTTGTCTTTTTATTTTTCTCATTAAAAATGTTTAGATGTATTTGTTTCTTTCAATAATTAGGCGTATATTTGCAAGTATAAAAATATAACCACATCATTATGTGTGTATTTGTTTGAATCTATTTTAATATAATTATATATGAAATTAGGTACTTTTTCGGTTTCATCTAAGGCGGGTGAAGTACTGAATTGGAGTATGGGTTTATACCTTGCTTTTAGTGGTCTCAGTTTTATAGACAACTGGACGTCGGCCCCCAATGAGGGTCAGGGAGTGATCACTCAGGCGTTTGCCACATTTCAGAGCAGCTCCATGATTCAAGTGATAGAGGCCGTTGCACTTCTTGCGACAAAGCTAACTATGTTGGAGGTGTTCCGCAGGTGTCTGAGTCGTAACAAGCATTTCACTGCACAATTGGCGGTCATCGTTGTGATGGTCCTAACGTTCTTGATTGCTGCAGCATCCAATCTCCCTATGTTCTTATGCACGCCAGAGGAGTTGAGCAGCGGGGTATCGGGAGTAGCCTTAAGCAAGTTCTCAACTTTCTCAATTGCCTGTGGCCTTGTACTCTTCCTTACCAACCTCGTTCTCTGTATCCAATTAATGGTGAAATATGCTGGGAGAATCCGTCTTTACGGTGCTTCTTTGATAGGATGCGATGTGGCAATTTCGCTCGCCAACATGGTTTACGGCTATATATATAATAATGTGGGCGGTGTCACGATGGACCAGATAACGACCTATGGTACGATTGTTTCTATCCTCAGCTTTGTTCTTGGCTTAGCACCTTACTGCCTTCTGCGCAGAACAATGGTTGCAGCAGACTAAGAGAACGCTCATTATTAATAAGGTAGTAGGACCTAATCGCATTTTTGCCCCTCCCCTACCCCACTATTGATGGCGCCCGATGCTGATTGTATAGGAAATCTTCAATAAAAGAGGCTCATAATTTGAGTATTCGTGGGAAGGGACACGAGTGGTTGAGAAAATCGACAAAATGATAGGGGTTAAAGGTGGGCAAATGTGACAAAAAGGAAGGTGAATGATGCTGTTTGGCTTTTATTTGGACTAAGATATTGGCCTAATGTGCCATATTGGGCTGATAAGGCTAATAAAAAGATAGCCTAACGGCTTCTGAAAATGTAGCCTGAAAAGTGGGAAAGAGAGGCAATAAGGCCTCAGATAGCCGTTTTTAGGGATAAAAACCATAAAAAAGAGCTTTCTTGGACCACGTTAGGCAGCATGAGCCTCGAGGTAGGCTTGGGAGAAACAAAACATCGAAGAGTGACAAGACAGATATGTAATCCGATTGAAATATATATACGTAAATAGCTTAAAGAGCTAAAATATAAATATTCGAAAGCATAGATACGTAAATAGACAAGTACGGGAAAAAGTAAAAACATAAATATATAAACAATGAAGAATAAGAAGATCGTTTTCGCAAATCAGAAGGGTGGAGTAGGGAAGAGTACGTTGTGTATACTCTTTGCCAACTATCTTGCTGCAAAGGGTAGGGACGTTTGTATCATTGATACCGACTTGCAGAAGACTATTCTGATGCAGCGTCGGAAGGACAAGCTCATCTACGAGGGTGAAGAAGAGCCTTACAATGTGCAAGACTTCGACGTGACAGATGTCGAGACCATGCAGTCGTTGGTTGATTCAGCCTCTCAGGTAGAGGGCTACGTACTATTCGACTCGCCTGGTAACATCAGCGAAGACGGTTTAGCACCACTCTTCGTGGGGGCCGACTACATCGTCTGTCCTTACGAATACGAGGACAAGGCGCTGGACTCAACGGGCGTCTTCGTGCAGGTGCTTAACGTGCTACGCGAGCATAACCCACAGATGTCAGCCAAGCTCTTCTTCGTCCCCAACCGCATCGACCCACGTATCGGTACGGCTGAGGAGCAGGAGATGTGGCGGCGAACAGATGAGGTGTTTGGCAATTTCGGACTTGTCACACCTGTCGTCAATAGCCGTGCAACACTGAAGCGCACAAACACCTTCGAGCTGCTTGGTACGCAGCGCGACGCTGTTAAAAAGGCGTTTGATTATATGCTCAGGAGGATGAAATAAAAACCTCCCCCCAGCCCCCTCCGAAAGAGGGGGAGTGCCTAACGGGATGAAGTTGGATAAAATTGGTTGGATAAATAAGGTCTAATAAAGTTGTTAGGACAAACGATGTTAACTGAGAAGACTTCGTGAGGGCGCGATAGGGGAGAGAGGATGACGAAAGGACGTATCAAAAGAAGGATAGGATAAGTCCACGTTTATATATAACAAAGTAAAAACAAAGAAACAAAGATACAATGGCTAAGAAGAAGAAAACAATGGTGGTGATGCCAGGTGCGATGACCGACTTGGCGCATAGGGTACAGAAAGGACCACGACCAAATCCTACTACTAATTCAGAAGAGACGGCGATGGATGAGCAGGAGGCTACCGAGCCTGTACAGTATGATACGAACAACGTTGAGCAGGAGGTGCGTACACAGGTTGAGGAACAGCAGCCAGAGGAGTATGCTGAAGCTATTGCAGATGTTGATGAGCCAGCAGCACCACCAACGGCACCTACAAGTCCGTTCCGTCGGGTAGAGTCCAAGCAGGAAGCAGTCGACCGCAAGGACCGCACCGCACCGGCTGCGAAGAAGCTACCAAAGGCTGAGGGCCGACAGCTCGCACGTGAGTATTCACTCGCAAAGGATAGCGGTGAGGACAGTTGGCAGATTTTCCTCGACCTGGCACGCGACTATAAAGCACGCGACTCACGTCTGGCCACAGTCTATATCGACTCCGATCTCAAGGGCGTCCTCGACCGTCTGAAGTCTGCTACGAGTGTGAAGCTCCCTTCAACAGCCCTATTGAGTGCCATCGTTGCCCGCTTCGTCTTCGAACACGAGAAGGATATCAAGAACGCAATATTTGGTGAGAGCTTGCTGTAAGAGGGCTCGTTCTCAGAGAGAGCAGAATATTTTGAGTGCTCAAGAGAACAAATTACAGACTGGCATGTTGCTTATCACAATAGGTATGATATCCTAATCTTTTGATAGTAAGACTGTTTGTGAAGTTATGACTTACAAGTAGTATGTTCTCGTTTAGTTCTATCATTATTGTGTAAGAGAAAGAGGAGTGTTAGTAACTGGCGTTGACAAACATATTTTAATTCTATCCGAATAAAACTATTAATGATAAAGAAAGGCATAAAATATACAGAAGAATCTTTTGAACAACCATCGGATTTAGTAGCCGAGCCCATGTATGATTTGTTCTATAATAATGGACAAAACGAGCGTAAAGAAGCTGGAACATTGAAAGTTCTTTCCTTGTTTTCTGGATGCGGTGGCATGGATATAGGTTTAGAAGGTGGTTTTATCTGTCATCAAAACTCTGTTACAAATCTCGATTGGGTTCATCATCAGATAAATAGAAACTGGGTTTTATTACAGAGAAATCTCTTTCGCACTGTATTTGCCTGTGACATCTTGGAGGAAGCAAGACTTACATGGTTGCATTATATGTCAAGGTATAAGATTACCCCAGACATCTATCATTTAAATAGCATAGTCGATCTCGTCAAACTCCACAAAGAAGGGGGGCTTAATGTATTCCCAACTAATATTGATATAGTAACAGGTGGCTTCCCATGTCAAGACTTTAGTGTTGCTGGTAAGCGGAGAGGTTTCAACTCATCTGTGTCACATAACGGGAAAAAGAGGGAAAAAGATGAGCCTTCCGAGCAGACGCGTGGCAAATTATACATGTGGATGAAAGAGGTAATTGATATTGTTCAGCCCAAGATGTTTATTGCTGAGAATGTAAAGGGACTCGTTAGTCTTGGAGATGTAAAAGATATTATTCAGCGAGATTTCTCTTCTGCAAACGGCAATGATTACATCGTTTTGAGTCCTCAAGTATTGCATGCTGCCAATTATGGAGTTCCGGAGACACGAGAGCGAGTCTTTTTCATAGGTATAAAGCGTTCAGCCTTAACTCCTTCTGCAATAGAGGCCTTAGAACAAGAAGTAATTCCTGAAAAGTATAATCCTTATCCTTCTCCGACACATAACTTCAATGTCAACAATGAAAAGTTGCCCCAACCTGTTAAGTGTAGAGATGTCCTTCATGAATTACCAGAGCCTTATCATTCAGTAGATTTAGCTCAGCAATTTTATTCAAAGGCAAAGTTTTTAAGCAATGGTAGCCAAGGTCAGACGGAGATACATTATGATGGATTAGGTCCGACAATCCGTTCAGAGCATCATGGTAATATCGAGTTTAGAAGATTATCCAAGGAACATGGGGGTAAGATAGACGAAGAGTTGAAAAGAGGACTCCAAGAGCGCCGATTGACACCACGTGAATGTGCACTTATTCAAACGTTCCCGCCAGACTATCCCTTTGTCTTTCACAAGTCTGGTGCTAAGCGTTATGCGGTCAGCCCCTCGGCTGCTTATAAGGTTATTGGGAATGCTGTGCCACCTATGTTAGCATATAATATTGCGAGAAGGGTGCAAGAAGTATGGCCTTTATATTTTGAATAATTATGGAGACAGGGAACAATATTATTGCAATAAGAAAGCGTGACATAACAGATGCACACAAGGCTTTTGTTGAGTTAATGAACAGAACTGAGGATATTCTTAATACTGAGGCACGGAGAAATCCTAAAGGTTATAAACAATTAAACGCTTCAAGCTTGGAACCATGTGCTGTCGACAAAATCAAATTGGCCTGTTCTGGAAGCCCATTTAATCCAAAAGAAATCGAACTTATATCTGGTCAGCGTTTCCCTGATATAGTCGCAGAGAAATACTATGGGATAGAAGTGAAGACAACAAAAGAGAATCATTGGACATCAACAGGTAGTAGTATTGTAGAGACAACACGAGTAAAAGATGTTGACGATATCTATATGCTATTTGGTAAGTTAGGTGGTGATATCCCAGAGTTTAAGTGTAGGCCATACGAAGACGTTCTTTATGATATAGCCGTAACGCATTCTCCGCGCTATCTTATTAATATGGAGATAGAGAAGAATGATACTATTTTCTCAAAAATGGGTACGACTTATAATGAATTCAGGCTGTCTCCTGATAATATAACACAGGTGAGAAAGTATTATCGAGAGCGTGCTATAGAGCGCAAACGTTTTGAGATGCCTTGGTGGATAACGCCTGATAATGTTGAGACAGCCCATTCTTTTAATATAAAGTTATGGAGTACACTCGAACAACAAAAAAAGAAGGAGCTTCAAACAAAATGTATGATACTTTTCCCTGAAGCCCTCAATCCTGCTACAAGTAAGACAAAATATAACAACACCACTTTGTGGTTATGCTCATATAATCAAGTGATCAATCCTAATATTCGGGATTTATATTCTGCCGGAGGTAGAATAACACATGTGGATGGCGTACGCCTTAAAACACCGGTTGCACAAGTTTTTAATATCATTGTAGATTATGCTGACGATATAAAGACTATGCTAACCAATCTAACCACAGAGATGGAAATGATGATAAAGGACTTTAATCCAATTCTTTTATCAGGTGGCAATGCGTATGACGAGTGGCTTAAAATATGCTGTCAGTTTGCTGATAAATATAACGTACCCCTTAAAGAGTGGATAGAAAAGAAGCCTAAGTTTGGTTTCTCTATGTGAACTATGCGGTTAAATAGATAGGGTAGAGAATCAGGGGGGATTTCTACCTTTTATTTTATGCGTTTCGTTCGACTTACTGAGCAAAGATAATTGTGCCGTTTGACTTCCCTTTTGATAATTGTATTACGTTTACTCGCGTCAACACATATAATGCTTACCTCACTTGTCATTCTGTCATTCTATCTCTTAACATTAAGGACGTTGCTCATGCTGTAGCTTCTGCCTTCTGTATCATCTGTATTCGGTGTGTAAAAGAAATTCATACTCTTGGTTGTAGGGGAGCGTTAGGAGCGGTGAAGAAGACGCCCTTCTGTGTTCGAGGATATGCCCTTCTTGTGTGTAGAAGAGGCCCTTCTTAGGCGAAGGAGTTAAGTGGTTGATTTAATGTCAGTTGCGAATTGATTTTTTGGGGGTGCCTCGACTGTGTGTTAAGGGAAAGTATGCGGTGTTTTGTTAAGTATTTTTATGCGGATTAAGAGTGGCTGGGTGGGGTCATCTCTCACAGGTTTTCACACTAAGAGACTCGTTGGGAGTTTTCTTTCTCACAGAGTACAAGGATTCAACAGAAGCCTTTCTGCATACGTCTTGACTCGTTCGAAGTTTTCTCTCTCACAGTTTTCGGCTTATATGACAAAAGAGACCTAAAATCTCTTGCAATCCCTTTATTTACTATAGTTTTGAGCATTAACCTTTGAGACTATAACTACGAATTCCTCGAATGGCACGAATTATTTAGCAAAAATGGTTCGCGCAATTAGAGAAATTCGTAGTGCTTTGTTGGTAGTTTACGAGTAGACAGGTTGACGAGTAGACGAGTTACTTGTAGCGATAAACCATAGTTAACATCGATAATCATGAGTGGTGGTTGACGAGGAGGCAAGTTGACGAGTAGACAAATTATTAGCATCGATAAGCCACAGCTAACTTCGGTGATAAAGCCACAGCTAACATCGGTAACCAATAAACAGCTAACCATTCTTCCTTTATCATCTTGTTTTGTAAAGATAATTCATTGCTTGAAAATAAAAGGGCGTTAATACCATTCAAGTTAATGCCCTTTTAGCTTGCAAAAGACGCCCTTTAAGACCCTTGCCAACGCCCTTTTGAAACCTTAGTAGGCATCTTCTAAACCACATGTCTTCAACTATCTTATAACAAAAGACTTACGATATTACTGAGACGATGAATTCTTAACCCTGTTTCCAAGTTCTTTAAGCTGAAAAGTAAAATAAATTCAAACGACGACTACGAAATTTTATCCTTTAATCTTTGAACTACGAATTCCTCGAATGACACTAATTATTTAGCAATAAGAATTCGCACAATTAGAGAAATTCGTAGTGCTTTATTGGATGTTGACGTGTAGACAAGTTAATGAGTAGACAAGTTATTTACTAAAGTTTCCCACCCTAATAAATAGATAGAAAAATAACAGTTTGTCGAATTTTCTTTGTAAATTAGTAATCGCTAAACAACTGATTTTAAAGACAAGACAACCATACCCTTTGATTTTTCACTGCATCAGGAAAAAGGGAAACAAGGCGACTGCGGGCTGACAAAACAGCAACGTAGAAAGGCATATCATACCAAGAGGAATACTGGCAACCCCGATTATAAGCGCTTTCAAGAGTGTAAGATGTCTAAGATGGAAGTTGCCATGGATATGCTTCGCCGTGGATGGAAGATGGGGTTACATGCGAAGTATGTGATTACCGATAGTTGGTTCACCTGCGAGCAACTTATGGCATGTGTTAGAAGCATAGGCAAAGGGGCAATGCACTTTGTTGGACTTGCAAAAATGGGAAAGACAAAATACACCGTATCAGGCAGGAAGAAAAATGGATCTTTTAGAATTTGGAGTGATAAATCTACCTTTTGGGTTAAAAGCTTTAGTTTATTACCCCATATTCCGAAAGAATCTAATATATTGTAATCTATTGGCTGATTTGGTTTAAAGTTATAATCATATAAGAGTATTTTTTTGTACCTTTGAACACGAATTAGTAACCTATAACGAATATTATCTTTTACAGAATAACTGAGAACATAAGAATACAGACAAAAATGAGTATAGAATCACATATCTCCTCCCACATCTTTACCAACAGGAATGGGAATACGCTAATGAAAGAATTTGAGGGTGTATTACAGCACAATCCTCAAATTAGAAACCTTGATGCTGTTGTAGGCTTTCTTCGTGCATCTGGCTACTTCTCCTTACGTCCTTTCCTTGACAATATCGGAAAGGTGAGAGTACTGATAGGCATAGATGTAGACAAATATATCGCCAAAGCGGCACAGCAAGGAAAACTATTTTTTGGAGCAGAAGAAGAGGTTAAAGAAGAGTATCTCAGAAAGATAAGAACTGACATAGAAACTTCCAACTATCGTAAGGATATAGAAGACGGAATGTATCTAATGGTACAAGACCTTCTTGAAAAGAAACTTGAATTACGCGCTCATCCTTCCAAAAAGATTCATGCAAAGATATATGTGCTATATCCCGATAATTTTAATCAGTACTCTCAGAGTATGGCCATTACAGGTTCAAGTAACTTGTCAGGGAATGGATTAGGAATAACGCAGGACAAGCAATATGAGTTCAATGTAAAGTTGGACCGATATGATGATGTGAAATTTGCAAAAGATGAATTCGAACAGTTATGGAAAGAATCTGAAGGTTGTGAAATTACCTCTGAAGATATAAAAGCAGCCATTGACAGGACCTACCTTAAAGGCGATGTTCCTCCTTATGATCTTTACATTAAGATGCTAATGGAGTATTATGCTGACCGTGTACTTGAGACCGACAGTGCTGATCCCTTTGATATGCCAGAGGGCTATACGAAATATGATTATCAGATGGATGCTGTTGTAGAAGGCTATCAAAAGCTTATTCGCTATGATGGATTCTTTCTCTCGGATGTGGTTGGCTTGGGTAAGACTATTGTAGCAACCATGATTGCAAAGAAGTTCCTTATAGAGAATGGTTATGAGCACACCAAGATTCTTGTTGTATACCCTCCAGCAGTAGAACAGAATTGGAAATCAACTTTCAAAGACTTTGGTATAGACAAATATGCCAAGTTCATTACAAACGGTAGCTTAAGCAAGGTTCTTGATGAAGAGGATTATAATTATTGGAATGCAGAAGAATATGATCTCGTACTTGTAGATGAGGCTCATAAATTCCGCAGTCATACCACATCAGCTTTTGAGCAACTTCAAGAAATCTGTAAGATGCCACGTTTAGAAGCAGGTAATATTCCAGGTTACAAAAAGAAGGTCATGCTTATTTCTGCAACCCCGATGAACAATTCTCCAGCTGATATCTATACGGAGATATTACTTTTCCAAGACCCTCGTCATTGTACCATTGATGGAGTTAGCAACCTTACTGCATTCTTTTCTCCATTGATAAAAGAATTCAAGAGACTACGAAAGAATAACAATACAAGTATTGAGGATTTTAAACGATTAGCAGAGAAGGTAAGAGATCGCATCATTAAACCATTAACTGTGCGTCGTACCCGAACAGATATAGAAAGTATAGCGCGATACAACAAGGATGTGAATGGATTTCCTAAAGTTGAACATCCAATTGAGAACCAGTATGAGTTAAATGAGCATTTAGCCAATCTCTTTGAACAAGCTATACAGATTCTTGACAAAAAGCTCACCTATGCACGTTATCAAGCTATTGCATACTTAAAACCAGAAGTCGCAAATGGTCTTTATGACAATGCAGAGTTGATAAGCCGTAGTCTTGCAGGAATTCGAAAGAATGGACTTGTAAAGCGTTTGGAAAGTAGTTTCTACGCATTTCAAGTTTCTATAGAGAATTTCCATCAAGCCAATCAGAATATGATTGACATGTTTGATAATGACAAGGTCTATATTGCACCAGACCTTGACATCAATTTGCTATTGGAATCAGGATTATCCGAAGAAGAAATCGAAGAGAAACTTAACGCTAAAGCTTCTAACAATCCTAAGAACGCAATCTTTCATGCTGCAGATTTCCGTCCAGAGTTTATTGATATGTTACATAATGATCAAGCTATCCTTGAACAAATGTTAGCTGACTGGAAAGATATTTCTGATGAAGATGATTCTAAGTTTGCCAAGTTTAATGAGTTGCTAAAACACGAACTTTTCAGAACTGATCGAAATCCGGAGAAGAAGTTAGTTGTGTTCTCTGAGTCAGTTGATACTGTTGACTATCTAAAACGTAGAATTAATCGTAAGGACGTATTGGTAATCTCTGCACAGAATCGTAATAAACAATTTAAGACCATACGTGAGAACTTTGATGCTAACTACAAGCAGAAACTCAACGAATACAATATCATCCTGACGACAGACGTACTGGCAGAAGGTGTCAACTTACATCGTTCTAATGTGATTGTGAATTATGATACGCCGTGGAATTCGACAAGGCTGATGCAGCGTATTGGTCGTGTTAATCGTATTGGTTCTGCCTCAAAGCATATCTATAACTATGTTTTCTACCCTTCAAGGGAAGGTAATAAACAAATTAATCTGAACCAGATTGCATTAAGCAAAATCCAATCATTCCATAGTACATTCGGCGAGGATAATCAAATCTATTCTCAAGAAGAAATTATAGACCGTAACCTAAGTAAATTATTTGAAGAAGGAGTGAACGAGCAAAAGAAAGATATTAACAAGGAACTACCTTTCTATGAGGAGCTTCGTACTCTCTTTAAGACGAACCGACAGGAATACAACCGGATTGCTAAGATATCCTTACGCAGTCGAACAGGGCGAGAGTCTAAAACTATTAATGGCGTTACACTATCTGAAGACACGCTGGTATTCTTAAAGACAAACTTCCGAAAAGTCTTCTTCCTTGTGTCGGAAAATGCTCAAGAGATTTCTGTTCTTGATGCACTTAATTACTTCAAAGCAACTAAGGATGAGAAACCAGTTGCTCGTATCAGCAACCATCACAAGCATGTGGAGAAAGCCTTGACAAAGTTTCGTACCATTCAAGATGAGGAAATTCGTATACAAGAGACCTCGCAGAAAGATCTCTCTAATCTGGGTGCTCAGGTTAGTACGGCTATCAATCTGTTGAATAACTTTATGAATGAGATTGGAGATAACGACCTTTACATCAAAGTTGCACATCTAAAAACATTGGTGGAGCGTGGTGTTATCACCTATATTGCCAAGCGTTTACAGCGTATCCAGAAAAACCTTCGACGTACTGGCGGTAAAGCTCGAATGACACATGATGAGGCCTTCAGCGAAATCATCACAATGGCACAAAAGTATGCCCCTTATTATATTGCAGAAGAAACAATGTTGAATCAACAAGAAACAGACGCAGAAATTATACTTTCCGAAAGTTTCCAATAAATCAAATATCGAACAATGAATTACAAAGAGATTATTGAATCAAAATATAACCGTGAATCATGGCAGCAACTGCTTCATGACATATTCCTGAACAAGGTTACTTTTCATAATAGCCCAGGAAAGGTTCATGTAAGCAGTCATTTGGCTAAAGAAGCATTAAACTTGGGCTACATAAAATTGTCAGATGGTTTGACTATTGCCATTTACGAAGTAGAACTCTCAGACAATGTAGATATAGAGCGTAATCGGCGTGGTATTCGTGATATGCTCACCACGGACTGGCGCACCAATCATGCAGGTGCTTTTATGTTCTGCTATCGCAAGAATGAAAGCATACTACGTTTCTCCTATGTAAGCGAGACTTGGGGCTTCAACAAACAGGGAGAATATGAAAAAATATCTACTGATACAAAACGTTATACCTATCTACTCGGAGAAGGACGTGGGTGTCACACAGCAATAAAGCAGTTTGGCAAGTTGAAAGAAAGTAAGCAAGCTTTAACTGACATCACTGAGGCCTTTTCTGTTGAAACACTCACCAAGCAATTCTACAAAGACTTGTTTGAGTGGTATCAGTGGGCAATAGACGACTCTACTCAGGTAACCTTCCCTAATAATATAACTACGGAAGATGATGATAGGGACGATGTAGAAAAGAAGGTTATACGTATGATAACCCGTATTATGTTTGTATGGTTTATCAAACAGAAGGAATTGGTGCCAAATCGAATCTTTGATATTGAATACCTCTCAACAATACTGAAAGAGTTCGACCCATATAGCACGACTGTTGGAAACTACTACAATGCCATCCTTCAGAATCTTTTCTTTGCTACCTTGAATCGTGCCATTGAGGACGAGAATGGCAATACACGTAAATTTGCCACTTCAACTAAACGAGATGTCAAGACATTATATAGATATGCTGAAATGTTCTCTATCAGCGAACAGGAAATTGTCAACCTCTTCTCAGAAGTTCCGTTCTTGAATGGAGGCCTCTTTGAGTGTTTAGATAAGACACGTTATATTGATGGTGTTGAACAATGCTATAATTTTGATGGGTTCAGTCGTAATGATGCTCGTTTTGCAGATGGTCGATACAAGCATCGTGCTGTAGTTCCGAACATTCTTTTCTTTGAGCCAGAGAAAGGATTGCTCTCCATTCTGAGCCGATATAACTTTACTATTGAGGAGAACTCACCTGAGGAACAGCAGGTAGCACTTGACCCTGAACTCTTAGGTAAAGTCTTCGAAAACTTGTTGGGTGCCTATAACCCAGAAACAAAAGAGACGGCACGCAACCAAAGTGGCTCATTCTATACACCACGTGAGATAGTCAATTATATGGTTGATGAAAGTCTCATTGCCTATTTGGGAAACAATGACTTTGTTCGTTCACTATTCTCTTATGATTTCACTTTTGACAAAGCAAAGAGTAATGAATATCTAAAGATTGCTGACAAACTAAAGGCTGTCAAGATACTTGACCCTGCTTGTGGCTCTGGTGCTTTTCCTATGGGACTGTTAAACAGAATGATTGACATCCTTGAACGAATATCACCTAATGAAGATATTTATGAACTCAAACTGTCTGTTATAGAGAACTGCCTATACGGCAGTGATATACAGAGTATTGCAGCACAGATAACAAAACTGCGCTTCTTCATTTCCTTAATATGTAATTGTGAGAAAGATGCCTCTAAACCAAACTTTGGCATCCCAACATTGCCTAACCTTGAAACTAATTTTGTTTCAGCAAACTCACTTATTGCAAAAAAGAAGGAAGACCGTCAGTTAAACCTCTTTAAAAGTGAAGAGATAGAGTCAATAAAGAAAGAATTACATCAGATACGTCATCTACATTTTTCTGCTAAGTCGACTTCTACAAAACACCGCTTAAGAGAGAAGGATTTAGACTTACGCAAAAAACTAATAGAACTTTTATCTGATGAGAATAACTTTGCATCTGGTGATGCCAAACAACTTGCAGAATGGAATCCATACGACCAAAATGCAGTTAGTCCGTTCTTTGATCCTGAATGGATGTTTGGCGTTAATAATGGATTCGATATTGTTATTGGTAATCCGCCATACATACAACTTCAAAATAATGGTGGAGAATTAGCGGAACTGTATGAAGGGTGTGGATATTCCACCTTTGCACGTACAGGTGATATCTACTGTCTGTTCTATGAACGTGGATGGCAGCTATTGAAGAAGGATGGGCACTTATGCTATATTACGTCCAACAAATGGATGCGTGCAGGATATGGAGAGAAGACAAGAGACTTCTTTGCAAATAAGACAAACCCATTGCTACTTATAGACTTTGCTGGAGTGAAGATTTTTGAGAGTGCTACAGTTGACACAAATATCTTACTTTTCTCAAGGTCTAATAACCAGCATAAAACAACCTGCGCCATTACCAATAAGCAGAATAAAGATAGTGTAAAGAATTTGAGCGATTTTGTGCGACAACAAGATATCATTTGTGACTTTTCAACATCGGATAGT
>ERZ772960.830-NODE-830-length-25917-cov-11.285979_pt1 | contig 25917 bp, 20 predicted proteins | sample MGYA00580678_ERZ772960 | MGnify/ENA primary metagenome ERZ772960 (study PRJEB29015, sample SAMEA2737930) | human oral metagenome | biome: human oral; feature: human-associated habitat; material: dental | place: China | collected 2059 ... | reverse complement strand
TGCGGGCAAAAAAGATGCGTCAAGATGGCGTGGCTGAATTTATCAGTGCTTCCTTTACTTTTCGGCGGAGGTCACGCGCGTGGAGATGGCTGTCATCGTGAGGGCGAGGGCGGTGACGGCGACGGCGAGGCCAATGTAGCCGTTCCCCGTGAGTCCGTCGGCGATGTAGCCGAGGAGGGAGCAGGAGGCGACGACACCAACGTAGGGCAGCTGTGTCGATACGTGGTCGAGGTGGTGGCACTGCGCGCCCGCCGAGGCGAGAATGGTGGTGTCGGAGATCGGCGAGGCGTGGTCGCCGCAGACCGCACCCGAGAGGATGGCGGCGACGGAGACGACGAGGATGTCAGGAGCTGTCTGCCCGAGGACGGCGATGGCAATCGGGATGAGGATGCCGAACGTGCCCCAGCTCGTACCCGTTGCGAAGGCAAGCCCTGCGGCGACGAGGAAGAAGAGGGGCGGCAGGAACATGACGACGCCCGCATTTGCCGAGACAACGGAGCCGACGAAGCCGCCGAGGTCAAGGTACTCCTTGCTGCAGATGCCCGAGAGCGTCCACGCAAGGCAGAGGATGAAGATGGCAGGGGTCATTGCCTTGAACCCCCAGCCGAAGCTGTCACAGAACACGTTGAACGAGACGACGCGGCGCGGCAGATAGAGCAGCCCCGTAAAGACGAAGGCGATGAAGGAACCGAGGACGAGTGATTTTGATGAATCGCAGTTGGCGAAGGCGTCGGCAATGCTCGCGCCTTCATGAATGCCGCCCGTGTAGAGCATGCCGTAGATACACGCGCCAATGAGGACGAGCAGCGGCAGCATGAGGTCGATCATCTTGCCGCGTCCCTCGCTCGCCGCACTCGCGGATGCCTCTGCCGTATCCTGATATTCCTTCGGGATTTCAAAATGGACGTTGGACTTTTCGACACTTTTTCGCATGGTGCCGAAGTCACGCCCCGTCCAGATGATGAAGAGCATGAACAGGAGGGTCAGCCATGCGTAGAGGTTGAACGGGATCGTCTGGAGAAAGAGCATAAAGCCGTCGATCTGCGCATCGGCGGGCAGCGAGGAGCCGACCGCCGCCGCCCAGCTGGAGACGGGCGCGATGATACAGATCGGAGCCGCCGTTGCGTCGATGATGTAGGCGAGCTTCGTGCGCGCAATCTGGAACTTGTCCGTCACGGGACGCATGACCGTGCCGACCGTGAGGCAGTTGAAGTAGTCGTCGATGAAGATGACGATGCCGAGCAGGACGGTGACGAGGGATGCACTACGCTTGCCCTTGATCGTGCGCGTCGCCCACTCGCCGTATGCGTTCATCGCGCCCGAGCGCGTGATGGCGGCGACGAGGATGCCGAGGATGACGAGGAAGACGAGGATGTTGACATTGCTGCCGACCTTGTCCGCCATCACCTGAAACATCGTCAGCGTCGCCTGCAGGAAATTCCCGCCCGCAAAGAGCATTGCGCCCGAGAAGATGCCGATGATGAGCGACATATAGACTTCCTTCGTCCAGAGCGCGAGGACGATGGTGATGATCGGCGGCAGAATCGACCATGCGGTTGCTGTCATGAGTTAGATACACTCCCTAATATCATAGATTGAAAGACCGTTTTCCATTATAGCAAAAAAATAGGATTTGGCAAAACCTTCGCAGGAGAAAATTCACGATTCTTCCGCAGGCGCGCTGTTAAAGCGGTAGCCTGCGCCCCAGACGGTCTGAAGCCAGTGCGGATGCGACGGGTCGCGCTCGATCTTTTCGCGCAGGCGGTTCATGTGTACGGAGACGGTGGAGGTATTGCCGATCGCATCCAGCCCCCAGATGCGATCATAGAGTGCCTCCTTGCTGAATACGATCTGTGGATGCGCGGCGAGAAAGAGCAGCAGTGCGAACTCACGCGTGGCGAGATGTACCTCCTGCCCTGCGACAAAGACGCGGTGCGTCTGCGGCTGGATCTCGAGCGCGCCGAAACGCAGGACCGAGGGAGCTTCCTGCGCGCTGCCCTTGAGGCGGTCGTAGCGCGCAAGATGCGCCTTGACGCGCGCGGTAAGTTCGCTCGGGCTGAACGGCTTTACGATGTAGTCGTCCGCCCCGAGCCCGAGCGCACGGATCTTGTCCACGTCCTCGAGACGTGCCGAGACCATGAGAATGGGGATGTCGAGCGTCTTGCGCACATCGCGGCAGATCGCAAAGCCGTCCGCGCCCGGCAGCATGACGTCGAGGAGGATCAGACTGTACGCACCTGTGAGCGCGCGCCGCTTGCCCTCGTCTCCGTCAGATACGATGTCCACGGCAAAGCCGCTCGCCTCGAGATAGTCGCGCTCGAGTTCGGCGATGTCGTTGTCGTCCTCGACCAGCAGTATCTTTTTCATGTCATATCTCCCTCGTCTGCAATGGGCAGGAGCAGTACGATGCGCAGCCCGCCTGCAGGCGACTCCTCCGCGTGCACGCTGCCGCCAAATATCGTCATGATCCGGCGCACGATGGCAAGCCCGAGTCCGCTGCCGCCCGCGACATTCGTGCGCGCCGTGTCCGTGCGGTAGAAGCTGTCAAACAGCTTCGGCAGTTCTGCGGCATCGACTCCGATGCCGTCGTCATCGCAGCGGATGGCGAGCTGCGAGCCCTCCGCTGACAGCGACATACGTATGTGCACATCGGTGCCGCGCCGATATTTGCTGCTGTTTTCCCACAGGTTTTTGAGGATGCGTGCGAATTCGCTGCGGTCAATCCGTATCTCTGCCGCCGTGTCCGTTTCCTCCATAGAGAGGTGTACGCTGTCCTCGGCAAGGGCGGGGGCGTGTTCACGGATGTATTCCGTGAGGAAGTCACGCGCGCTGACGGTTTCCCATGTGAGCGGCAGTTCACCCGTGTCGAGGCGCAGAAATTCACGCAGCCGCGTGGTCAGTCCCTCCATGGTCGCGGCGGCTTGGCTGATGCGTTCGGCGTAGGTGTGCTGCTTCTCGGGCGTCGTTGCAATGCCGTCGAGAATGCCGCTCGCATACCCCTTGACCGCGGTGAGCGGGGTTGCGATGTCGTGGAGGATGCCGATGAAGAGTGCGCGGCGGCGGGATTCCTCCTCCGCCTCACGTGCGCGGGCGCGGGCGAGATCCTGTCGCATCTCATCGAAGGCACGGCAGGTTGCGCCGACCTCATCATGCCCCATTGGCGGCAGCGCGTGACTCAGGTCGCCGCGCTGAATGGCGGCGGCGGCGCGGCGCAGCTCTGCGAGCGGCGTAAGAATCTGTGTGGAGAGGAGACGTGCGAGATAGCGGCCGAGCAGCAGGATTCCTGCCGAGGTCATGAGGATGAGCAGGATGAGCGCGGCGTTCAGGATGAAGTCCCGCATTTCGTGCGGAATCGGCAAAGGCGCATCCCCGCGCATCATCGGAACATCGCCGACGCCCATGATGACGGTACCGCTGCGCAGCCCCTCATAGCGAAAGACGAGACCGTCCATGTCCCAGCTGAGGGCAGAGCCGCGTACGCCGCATTTGCGTGCGACCATGCGTGCAATTCCGTCGGGCTCGCTGTCCGGCGTCAGATAGGCGGCGTCCTTCTCCTTTGAGACGACGAGGACGCGGACGCCTGCGCTCTCGAGGACGTGAATATCGTATGCGACATCGTGCAGCTTGAACTTACGCTTCTCCGATGCGGCGCGCAGGGAACTCAGCGCCACTTGCACGGAGAGCGTCTGCCCCTCCTCCGGCCAGAGGAGGGCGAGTGCCTGCTGCTGAAGCGATCCGGCATGGCGAAGACCGCCGAGCAGCACCGCGCCGATGGCGATGAGCACCGTGATCGGGATAACGATCATGAGTGCGTTCGTCACGAGCAGTTTTGTCTTGAGGGACAGGTCGCGCAGCCGCATGAGTGCACCTCACTTTTCATAAGAAATAGCCCTTGCCATTATAACCGAAACGTGAAGAAAAATCTCAGCACATGGGAGAATTTCAAAAAAGTTATTTTGGTGTTTACACTTTGTTTAACATTTCCCCGTATCATGTACCCATCAGCAATGATAAAGACAATTGGAACGCCGCAAGGCAGAGGAGGAACACATCATGGAAATGCAGAATGTCAAGGATCAGGTCAAGAGCGTATTCACCCCCGCGCGTCTCAAAAAGGCGGCAACACTTGCCGTACTGGTCGGCATCGTCAGCGCGGGCGGCGCGTACTACCACCACGGCCAGGCGGAAGCACGCTCGGTCGCCGAAAAGCAGGCACGCTCCGAAATGGTTGCGGCGCAGGCGCAGCAGCGCGGCATCGTGCTCCTCGATGAGGCAAAGATACGGTCGATTGCGGCGGAGGCGATCGGGAAGTCCGAGTCGGAGCTGGACTTCCGCGCGGTCTATCTGACGGCGAAGGATCACGACAGGGATGGAAAGCATGGGAAAAAGCATCGTGATGATCGTCACGATGGCAGACATGACGACAGGGAGCACCGTGACGGACGCGATACGCACGATCGTGACGAGCATCCCGGTATGATGCCGCAGGCAGCACCCGCACAGGCGACAGATGCTGCAAATGGTCAGCCCGCACCGCAGCCGATGTTTCATCCCGTCTACAAGGTGAAGTGCTATGCGGAAAATGTCAAGTACAAGCTCCGTATTGATGCAGTGACAGGGACGGTTCTCTCGAGCAAGGTGGATGTGGACGACGATATTTTCTAACGAATATAGAGATAGGCAGCGATCCGATGGGGTCGCTGTTTTTTTGCGTAAAACACAAATAAAATTTTCCTTAGGCAGGAAAATGCGAGACCGTGACGAAATAAGGAGGTGTATAAAGTTCATGATCACGGCGACAGTACGGCCGTCGTCTTTATGCGCGCAGTCATGTGGAGGAATGGAAGCCTCTGCCTGAGAAGGGGGACTGCGTGCAGGGGAAAGGAGCGAATATTTTGCAGGAACAAGAGCAAAAAAAAGGACGGGGGATCGGCTTTCAGCTGAATGCAATCACGCTCATCGGGATTGTCGTCATGGTGACAATCCTCGTCTCATTCGTCGGCTACAGAGCCTATGAAGAGCTGCTCAACATGGGGACGGTCGCGCAGTACAATGAACTCGGCGACAGGGCACGTCCCGTGGTCGGCAGTTATGAGGCGGTCAAGCAGTCGGGGGAGGATCTGCGTCAGCGCATCTATACACTCATGCAGCAGCCGCCCCAGGCGCGCAGCCGTGCGGCGGTGAATGCACTGCTCCAGGAGCTGATGGAATCAAATCAGAATCTGATTGGTGTAGGCGTGGTCTTCGAGCCCAATGCGTTCGACGGACAGGATGCAGCGCATGTGAAGGATCCGCTCTCGGATGAGTCGGGGCGCATGATCACGTTTGCAGGACGCGAGGGCAACGCGGTGGAACTCGAGCCGAATACGGGCTACGACACGGAGGTGTGGTACACCGATCCGAAAAAGACGTCGAAGCCGGTTCTGACCCCTGCGTACTACGAAACGATTGCGGGCAAGAAGACGCTCATGGCGTCTGTCGGTCTGCCGATCCTCGACAATGGACGCTTCGTCGGGGCAATCACGCTGGATTTCGACATGGGAAAGGTTCAGGAGATGTTCGAGCAGCTCAGCACGCCGGACAATATCTACCTCATGATGGACAGCACGGGGCATCTCGTGGCGCATGGCACGGACAAGGACATGATCATGAAGGATGCGCTCCAGCTCATGAACGTGGATGCGGCGGAGCAGAAGGCGATCTTTTCGCCCGAGCCGTACTCGAAGACGAAGGTTTCAACGACAACAGGCAAGGACTCTGTCTTTGTCTACCATCCAATCCAATACGACGGGATGGATACGACCTGGGTGATCTTCTCTATTACGGACAAGGATAAGTTCACCGGTGCGGCACGTGAGATGGTCATCTTCTCCGTCGTACTTGCTGTGATCTGTACCGTGGTGCTTGTCATCGCACTTGCGATGTTCATTCAGCGGAGTCTGATCGTTCCGATTGGGGATGTGTCCGACACGCTTGCGCGCTTTGCAGATCTGGATATGGATTCGGCGAAGGGGGCAAAGGTACGTGAACATCAGCACCGTTCGGATGAGATCGGCGCAATGGTCGGATCGCTCACACGCATGGCGAACAGCCTGCGCGGGATGATTGGAAAGATCAACGGTGCGTCCCAGTCCGTTGCGGCGACAAGCGAGGAGCTGACGGCGACGGCGCAGAACACGGCGCACTCCGCCGAGCAGGTGCGCAAGGGCATTCACGACATTGCCGACAGCGCACGCGTGCAGGTGAAGGATACGCAGAATACGGTCGACCACACGGAGGAAATCCTGCACCTTCTCGAGGACAACCGCAAGGTCATGAACGAAATGAACGAGGCAACGGAGAACATCCACAAGCGCCAGATTGAGGGCGCGGAGATTCTCGCAGACCTCATGAAGAAGTCGGCCGAGACTGCGGATGCTACGCAGGAAGTCTCGCGCGTGGTTGAGGAGACGAACCAGAGCGCGGAGCGCATCGAAGAGGCGAGCGCGATGATCCAGTCCATCTCCGAGCAGACGAACCTCCTCGCGCTCAACGCTGCCATCGAGGCAGCGCGCGCGGGCGAGGCAGGGCGCGGATTCGCTGTCGTCGCCGAGGAGATCCGCAAGCTCGCCGAGCAGTCGCGCGGCTTTACGGATGAGATCAGCGGCATCATCGGCGAGCTGAAAAAGAAGTCCCAGCAGGCGGTTGATACGATGGAGGTCTCGAAGAAGCTTGTCGAGGAGAGCAACGTCAACCTCGAGCGGACGCAGCGTCGCTTTGAGATGATCGCCAAGGCAGTAGAGGGCGCGAACAGCGTCGTGACGAAGCTCAACGCATCCTCCGAGAGGCTGACGGAGAAGAATAAGCAGATCGCCGACCTCAGCAAGAAGCTGATGGATATGGCAAAGGAGAACGATGTGACGACGGATGAGGCAGAGGCCGCCGTCGACACGCAGACACAGGCACTTGACGATATCGCCGAGGCGAGCGAGAGCCTCGCGCAGATCGCAACGGATCTGCAGAACGAGATCGAGCGCTTCCGCGTTTGATCGTTTGTGTCAAATCTATAGCAGAAAAGGGGCTGTTGCACGAAGTCATTTTGACTCGTGCAGCAGCTCCATTTGCTGTGCGCTGCTCGCTATCGCAGGGATGTACTTCTTATGTGTGCGGCCGTGTTGTAAAAACCCATGGCGCGTCGGAGAAAAGGAGGATTTCCTTCATCATTGTCGTAATATATTCTTGATAAGAACGGTCGTCAGGTTGAGGTAGGATTGTTTTGAGGAGATAGGGGGATGATAGGCATATGGGGAAGCAGCGTATTGCGGATTATATTGCAGAGATGCTGGCGGCACGTGGCTTTGATACGGTTTTTACGGTCGTTGGCGGCGGCGCGATGCACCTCAATGATGCATTTGGCGCATCGAAGCAACTGAAAGACATTCATCATCATCACGAGCAGGCAGCCGCTATGGCGGCAGAAGGCTATGCACGCGTTACAGGAAAGCCTGCGATCGTATGTGTAACAAGCGGTCCCGGCGGAACGAATGCCATCACGGGGGTATTGGGGGCATATCAGGACAGTGTGCCAATGCTCGTTATTTCGGGACAGGTGCGTTATCCCATCACAGTCGAGGCCTCCGGTCTTCGCCTCCGTCACTTCGGCGAGCAGGAGCATGACATCGTGCGAACGGTGCGCCCGTTGACGAAGCATGCGGAGATGGTGCGGCGTCCTGAGGATATTCTCTATGCGCTGGAAAAAGCATTGTACATCATGGAGGAGGGCAGGAAAGGCCCTGTCTGGCTGGATATTCCTCTGGATGTGCAGGGGGCGGAAATTGAGGTGGGAAACCTTCGTCACTTCACGCCGCCCAAGCCTCTGAGACAAGATGATCTGGCATTGGCAGAACTCGTATTGACAAAGCTTCGGACAGCGAAGGCTCCGCTGCTTCTCGCAGGCTCATCCATCCGCCTGTCGGATTCCTATGCATCTTTCCGTCGTGTCGCAGAGGCACTTGGTATACCAGTTCTCGCGACGACATGTACGGCAGATCTCTTTGAGACAGGACACCATCTGTATTTTGGAAATTTCGGTATTCTAGGCGGGCGTACCGGGAACTTCCTCGTACAGAATGCGGATGTGATCGTCTCCCTCGGCTGCCGCTTTGCCCTGAATCAAATCGGTTTTCGACATGAGGCATTTGCGCCGCAGGGATATAAGATAGCGATTGATATTGATGAGGAGGAGCTCAAGAAGGAAACCATGCGCCCGGATCTTCCGATTCATGCAGATCTGAAGGCGTTTCTCCCCGCCATGGAGACTTGCTTGAAAGCTGCGCCGATGCCGGCAAAACCGGCATGGATGTCCTATGCAAGGCGTTTGCGCGAGGCATTTCCCGTCTTGGCACAGGCAAAGGATGGCGCGGGTGTGAACCCCTACCTTCTTGCGGATCGCCTGATGTCGCTGCTCCCTGCGGATGCCATCGTCGTTATTGGCAGCAATCTTGGTGGAGAAATGGCAATCGAGACGGGCATACGCAAGGATGGACAGCGGCTTTTCTGCAATAAGAACTGCGGCAGCATGGGCTACGGGCTTCCCGCAGCAATCGGAGCGGCGGTTGCGTCGGGCAGGACGGTGTTTTCCTTGGATGGGGACGGCAGCATACAGATGAACCTGCAGGAATTGCAGACCGTCGTTTATAATCGTCTCCCGATCAAGATTCTCGTCTACAACAATGGCGGCTATGGCAGCATTGTGCGCACCCAGCGGGGCTTTTTCGATGGCCGACTCACGGGTTGCACAAAGGAATCCGGTCTGGATTGTCCGGATTTTTCCAAAATCGCGTCTGCCTTTGGAATCCCGTACTTTGCCATTCGGGAAAACGGAGAGACGGATGCTGTCCTTCCGGCGCTGCTGGAACAGGATGGCTATGCGCTCTGCGAAATCTTTGAAGATCCGGAGCAGGGGCTTGCCTTTAAGACAACCTCGAAGAGGCTTTCGGATGGATCGATTGTCTCTGCGCCGATTGATGAGTTGGCACCGCCCCTGCCGCCCGAGGAATTTGAAAAATACCGTCTTTTCCGAGAGGAGGAAGAGCTGTGAGCAAGTTTCAAAAGGTCTTGGTCACGGGTGCGGATGGCTTTATCGGATCGCATCTCGCGGAGACACTGGTTCGCAGAGGGAATGACGTTAGGGCTTTTGTCCAGTACAATTCATTCAATTCCTGTGGCTGGCTTGATACGTTGGATGAGGATGTCGCCCGTGAAATGGAAATCTTCTCGGGGGATGTACGCGATCCGCATGGGGTAAAGACCGCGATGCAGGGCTGCGATGCGGTCTATCATCTCGCGGCACTCATTGCCATCCCCTATTCGTATCACTCACCCGACACCTATATCGATACGAACATCAAGGGGACGCTGAATATCATGCAGGCGGCGCGAGAGCTTGGCGTGGCTAAAATTGTGCAGACCTCCACGAGCGAGGTGTACGGAACGGCGCAGTTCGTCCCCATTACGGAGGAGCACCCGCTCCATGGACAGTCGCCCTATGCAGCGAGCAAGATTGGTGCAGACCAGCTTGCCATGTCCTTTCATTATTCCTTTGGCACGCCGGTTGCAGTCATCCGCCCCTTTAACACCTATGGTCCCCGTCAGTCTGCGCGCGCCGTCATTCCGACGATCATCACACAGATTGCAAACGGCAGGAGGAATCTGCATCTGGGCGCTGTCTCTCCGACACGTGATTTCAACTATGTGGAGGATACGGTGGACGGCTTCATTGCAGTTGGTGAGCAGGACGCTTCCGTCGGAGAGGTCATCAACATCGGGAGCAATTTTGAGATTTCCATTGAGGCAACGGTTCAGCTCATCGCTGACATCATGCAGGCGGATGTGACGATCACCACGGACGAAAAACGCCTTCGTCCCACGGGGAGCGAGGTGGAGCGGCTTTGGGCGGAAAATCAGAAGGCGAGGGAACTGCTTGGATGGGTGCCGCGCTACGGTGGGCGCGATGGATTCCGGCGGGGGTTGGAAAAGACCGTTGCGTGGTTTACGGACGAACGAAATCTCCGAAAGTATAAGGCAGACCAATACAATATCTGAGGAGAGAGCATGGAAATGAAAGATTCATCCGATGTGCAGGCGATTGTTGCAGAGATAAGGGACGCAGTACGGAAAAGCGTCGCGCCGCCGTATGCATCGGAGACCATACCGCTCGCCCTGCATGAGCCGTGTCTGCAGGGCAACGAGAATGCCTATGTGAAAGAGTGCATCGACACGGGCTGGGTATCCTCGGTGGGAAAGTTCGTTGACCGTTTTGAACAGGAGCTTGCCGACTACACGGGCGTAAAGCGTGCCGTCGCCGTTTCCAATGGGACGGCGGCACTTCACATCGCGCTCCTTCTCGCAGGGGTGGAGGCGGGGGATGAGGTGCTTGTGCCCGCGCTGACCTTTGTCGCGACGGCGAATGCCGTCTCCTATCTGGGTGCATCCCCACACTTCGTTGACAGTGAAGATGTGTCTCTCGGAATGGATGCGGAAACACTGGATCGGTACCTCTCTTCGACAGTGATGTTAAGGGATGGACACGCCTTCAACAAATCGACGGGACGCAGGATATCGGTCCTCCTTCCCATGCACACCTTTGGGCATCCCGTCGATCTTGATGCGCTGACTGCAGTTGCAGAGAAATATCATCTCACACTCGTAGAGGACGCAGCGGAATCCATCGGTTCTTTCTACAAAGGTCGTCATACAGGAAATTTTGGCAGGATTGCCGCACTGAGCTTTAACGGTAATAAGACCATCACAACGGGGGGCGGTGGTGCGTTGCTGACCAATGACGAAGATTTGGGCAGGCACGCCAAACATCTGACGACGCAGGCAAAAGTTCCCCATGCATGGGAATTTGTGCATGACGCAATCGGCTACAACTATCGCATGCCGAACATCAATGCCGCCCTAGGCTGCGCACAGCTTGAGGAACTGGACGGTTTTTTGCGGGCACAACGCGCGTTGGCGGATCGCTATGAGCGTGCCTTTTCCCCAATTCAGGGGATTCGATTTGTCAAGGAGCCGCCATATACCAGAAGCAATTATTGGCTTCAGGCGATATGCCTTGAGGGCGCAGATCTCGAGATGCGCGATGCGGTCATCTCCGGCCTTCACGCAGCAAATATTTTTGTGCGGCCTGCGTGGCGTCTTCTCTATAAGCTGCCGATGTTTGAAAACGCCCCTCGGATGGATTGTGCGGTGGCGGAGCGCATCGAGGCCTCCCTCATCAACCTGCCGAGCAGCGTCCGGTTGGGGGAGAGGGTTGAAACGAGGGACGCCGATGAGCCGTAACATCTGCGTTGTCACGGGGACGCGGGCGGAATACGGGCTTTTGCATCCGCTTCTTGCAGTTCTCGCGAGCGATGCGGATATTTGCCTTCAGCTTGTTGTGACGGGGACACATTTATCGCCGGAATTTGGCAGGACGGAAGAAACGATTCGCGCGGATGGATTCACGAACGTTGAGCGTTTGGAGATGCTCCTTTCGAGCGATACTCCTGTCGGCATGGCGAAATCGACGGGGCTTGCCGTAATCGGCTTCGCTGATCTCTTTTCCCGCCTCGCTCCCGATATTGTCGTCGTCTTAGGCGATCGCTATGAGATACTGGCGGCAGCTCAGACGGCTATGCTTTTGCAGATCCCCATTGCACACATTCACGGCGGAGAGATCACCGAGGGAGCCGTTGATGATTCCATACGCCATACCGTAACGAAGATGGCAAGTCTCCACTTCGTCAGTGAGGAGGAGCACAGACAACGTGTCTTGCAGATGGGCGAAGCGCCGGAGCACGTGTACCTCGTCGGTGCGCTCGGCTGGGATGCCATTCTTGGCATGGAATTTCTTTCACTCCCCGCACTTGGGCGAGCACTGGATTTTCCATTGAACGAGGCGTTTTTCCTCTTTACCTATCATCCGGAGACGAGAGGTGAGGAGGGGGGCGCATCCTCTTTAGAGGACATCCTCGCTGCCCTCGATGCCTTTCCTGCGTATCAGGTGCTCATGACGAAGGCGAACAGCGATGCCGGCGGCAGGGCAATCAATCGACGGCTGGAACAATATGCCGAGGAACATCCGGAGCGCTGCGTGCTCTGCGCGTCCTTGGGAACGCTGCGATACCTGTCCGCAATGCGTGCGTGCGCGCTTATGATCGGGAACTCTTCCAGCGCACTGCTGGAGGCCCCGCTCTTTGGTGTTCCTGCGGTCAATATCGGAAGCAGGCAGAAGGGGCGTCATCGCTACGGGAATGTCATTGATGTCGGGACGGCTCGAACAGATATTGAGCGGGGCATCCGTGAGGCGCTCTCGCCGCACTTTCAGGAGATGTGCAGGGATGCTGTCATCCCCCTCGCTGACGGGAATGTTGCAGAGCGCATTGCACATGTTTTGAAGAACGTACCCCTAGAGGATTTATGTCGGAAAAGATTTCATGATTTACAGGGATTGGGACTTTTACCGTCGTAGGGCTGAGTGAGGATAGACAGCCATATGGAAAAATTTTTGGGAAATAATGTATACATCATCGCTGAAGCGGGCGTCAATCACAACGGATCGCTGCAAACGGCAATGGAGCTTGTGCGTGTCGCAAAGGACGCCGGCGCAGATGCCGTGAAGTTCCAGACCTTTCGGGCGGAAAGCCTTGTTACATCGGATGTGGAAAAGGCACGGTATCAAAAGGCGGCAATGCCATCGGATACCCCTGCGCAGCTTGCCATGTTGAAGCAGTTGGAACTTCCACCGGAAGCCTTCATCGAGCTGTCGGACTACGCGAAGAGCCTTTCCATCGACTTCCTGTCCACACCGTTTGACGAAGTGAGTCTTTCGTTTCTTACAGAGAAAACGGATATGCCGTATCTGAAGATTCCGTCCGGAGAGATTACGAATGCCCCGTTTCTTCTGGCATGTGCGCGAACGAAGATGCCGATCCTCCTGTCCACGGGGATGAGCTTTATGGGGGAGGTGGAGATGGCACTCACCGTACTTGCCTATGGATATACAGCAGAGGGAGAGCCTGCGTCTCTTGAGGATTTCTGCCGCGCCTATGCGTCTGCCGAGGGGCAGCGCGTCCTCTCTGAGAAACTGTGCCTGCTCCATTGTACGACGGAATATCCCGCGCCCGTCGATGAGGTCAATCTGTCTGCGATGGATCGGCTGAGAGCCGCATTCTCACTCTCCGTCGGCTACTCAGATCACACGGAGGGTATCGCCGTGCCGATTGCAGCAGCTGCACGCGGGGCTGTGGTCATCGAGAAGCATTTCACACTGAGTCGGCACCAGGACGGTCCTGACCACAGGGCGTCTCTGGAACCCTTGGAGCTGTCCGCTATGGTCGAGGGGGTACGCAGGGCGCACCGTGCGATCGGCTCCATGGTAAAGGCGCCTACACCGTCGGAGTGGGACAATCGCCGGATCGCGCGGAAGAGCCTTGTCGCCGCGCATGACATTGACGAGGGGGATGTGCTCACGAGCGCGCACATTACGGCGAAGCGTGCAGGTGCAGGGCGATCCCCTTTTTCCTATTGGGAGCTTCTGGGAGCGCGTGCAGCGACCGACTATCGAAAGGATGAGCCCTTATGAATCCTTTGAAAGATATGCCTGTCATTCTGCTTGGTTCCGGCGGACACGCAAAGGTCGTCCTCGACTTGCTTCTCGAAAATGGGTTCACGGTTTGCGGGATGACAACCGCCGATCCTGTTGTGCTTCGGGAATCTGTTTGGCGCGGGATTCCCGTTCTGGGAGACGATGACGCCCTTGCATCATATCCTCCGGAGACCTATGCCCTTGCCAGCGGGATCGGCTCCGTTGGAATACCGACAATGAGGATGCAGATCTATCGGCACATGAAGGCAAAGGGGTATTTCTTCCCGCCGCTCATTGCACGAAGCGCCATTGTAAAGACGAGCGCAGTGATCGGTGAGGGGGCGCAGATTCACGCCGGTGCCATCGTGCAGACGGATTCTGTGCTGGGGGAAAACGTCATCATCAATACGCGTGCTGTCGTTGAGCATGAGTGTGTCATCGGACAGCACAGCCATGTTGCCACCGGGGCAATCCTTTGCGGACAGGTGACGCTCGGCTCTTGCGTGCACGTCGGAGCAGGGGCGACGATACGTCAGTGTACGACGATTGGAGAAAACGTATGTATCGGTGCAGGCAGCGTCGTCACCTCTGCTATTGATGCGCCCGGCATCTATTACGGCGTGCCCGCGCGGAAGAATGGAGAATTTTATGAGCAGGTCTAAACTCCTTGCTGTCCTTCCCGCCAGAGGCGGGTCGAAGGGAATACCGAAAAAGAACATCCGCCTTCTTGGAGGAAAGGCTCTCATAGCCTATACGATTGAGGCGGCAAAGGGCGTTTCTGCCATTGATCGTCTGATTGTCTCCACAGATGATGCAGAGATTGCAGAGGTTGCAAGAGCATATGGGGCGGATGTACCCTTTCTCCGTCCGAAGGAGCTTGCCGGCGATGCCGCTCCGGTATCGACGGCGATCCTGCATCTCCTGAGCGCTTTTCCGGCGTATGATTCCGTTCTTCTCTTGCAGCCGACAAGTCCCTTTCGGCAGAAAGAGGACATCGAGGGATTCCTTTCGTTCGCAAAGAGGAGTGCAGCGAAGGTATGTGTGAGTGTTACCGAAGTGGAGCACAGTCCCTATTGGATGTATACAGTGGAAGCGGAAGACCGCCTCAAGCCCATCCTTCCACTGCCTACTGAGGCAATGTATCAAAGGCAGAAACTGCCGTCTTGCTATCGTCTGAATGGCGCACTCTACTACGCACAGACAGCATACTATAAAGAGCACAAGACATTTTTGACGGAGGACACCCTTGGCTATACGATGGATCGAAGACGCAGTCTCGATATCGATACGGAGGAGGATCTCGTCATGGCGGAGTGGATTCTGGCAAATAGGAGGGAAGAGGCGTGAAAAAAGGCATTGTATACGTTCTGCATTGCATCGATACGGAAGGCCCTCTCTATGAATCCCTCCCCGCGACCTTTGAGAGGATTGCCTATCTGACGGGGGTGCAGCTTCCGCCGACGGCGGAAAACCTGCGGAAGATCCAAAAAAAGGAGATTGCGCTGAACGGCTTCGAGGAGGTCGCAAGCCGTGCGTTCTCCCCCCATATTCTTGGCTATAACAAGCATTGGGGCGAAGTCGATGCGATGCTTGAGCGCATCATGGACAGGGACTACCGCATCCGCCACAGGGACAGCTTTGGCGGCGGCTGGGTGTATAACTGGTTCCTCCTCGACTGGGTCGGATTTACCGTAAATCCTCGATGCAGAGACATTGGATACCATAATATCTACGATCACTATCGGGATTTCTATGCCTCACATGGCACTGCTCCGGAGGAGTGGGGGGATGAGTTTCACTGGCATGCACACCCTATGAGCGTCTATCGGGAGGCGCATAAGTGTGCGACATCCTTCTTGAACTCGCCGCATATTTTCGAGAGCCTTGCAAGGCGTCTGATTGACCGCAAGGACTTTCCGCGCTGTTTCCGCGCAGGATTTCATACGGAGCGTCCGGACAGCCATTGGTTTTTGGAACAGTTCATTCCCTATGATTTCTCGAATCAGGCGATGCTGCTGACGGAAGAAGATGTGAAGCAAAAGGATCTTGCGAACGGGCGGTTCGGAGACTGGCGTCGGGCTCCCGCCAACTGGGACTGGTATCATCCGTCACATGAGGACTATCAGGAGCGGGGACAGTGCAACCGCGTCATATTCCGCTGCCTCAATGTCGGGACGCGTCTGCGCCTTTTGACGCAGAACGAGGTGGACAGGGCGTTCCAGCGTGCAGATCACGGGGAAGATACGGTGCTGGCGTTTACCGATCACGACTTCCGCAACCTTGGCACGGGGGTGGAGGAGGTCTATGGCTATTTGCAGAAAGCGCGGGAAAGCTATCCCGATGTCCTATGGAAGAACGCGGGCGCATATGAGGCGGCTCGTACGGTGCTCAAGGAGACGAGAGTGCCTGTAGGCCTAAAGGCAGAACTTTTCTCTGAGGGCGGCATGCAGGGGCTTTCTGTCTCCTGCGATGAGAAGAGCTTTGGCCCGCAGCCCTTCCTTGCACTGAAGCTGTCTACGGGACGCTATCTCATGGACAATCTCGACGTTCAGGAGCCGAGAAGACGTTGGTCGTATATCTTTGATGAGCACAGCGTACCGCTCTCCGATATCGAGAAGATTGGCGTTGCGACGAACTCCTCCTGTGGCAGCGGTGCGCTGATCGTCATAGATGTGAAGCAGAGCGGCATACAGGGCGCAGCCTCTGTGGAGAGGACGTGGTGATATGGATCGCAAGGACTATTGGAATCAGACCTATGTAGACTACTACAAGGCGCGCGTAAAGGAATCGAACATCGAGAAACAGGACGCTTCGAAGCTCGTAGAGGGCGATGTCAAAGTCGCAGATGACCATGTGGCGGAGGTTTTCTTTGATCAAGTGGCGTATGCGCCCGGTATGAAGCTTCTGGATTTTGGATGCAGCTGGGGCAGATTTTCCCCTTTTTTCCGCAAAAAGGGCGTGGACTATTATGGCATTGATATCTCTGAGCAGATGATTGCTTCTGCCTTGGAGGACTATCCCGATCTGGAGGAGAGACTCTTTGTGGCGGAAGGAGAGAATATGCCGTTCTCCCACGGATTTTTTGACCGCATCATCTGCTATGGTACGTTTGATGCCTGTTATCAGGAGAGTGCGCTCGCTGAGATGCTCAGGGTTCTCAAGAAGGGGGGCTGCGTCCTCATTTCTGGAAAGAACGACAACTACTTTGACGATGATGACAAGGCACTCTTAGCCGAGCACAATGCAAGGAAGAAGGGGCATCCGAACTACTTCACAAATGTTCCCGCGATGCAGGAGGCACTTGTGCGCAGTCATGTTTCTGTTCCCTACGCTGAGTATTTCCTCCGCCGCGGTGACATGGGAAAGCTCGCGTTCTCCCGCGTCATGCCGGAGCAATTCTATGAGTATCGCCTTGTGCTCGAAAAAGAGGGGGATGAGGAAAACTATGCATTTCCCTCCTTTTCTGATGCCTATTCTGCCACCTATCGACGCATTGCACATACGGGGGAGGCAAGATTTGCGTGAGAAAAGAAGCGTTTGAGACTGCAGACGGAAAAGTATGCTGTATTGTGGACGGCATCACCGTTTCCGTGCTCCTATCCATTCTCTTCCAAGGGCGAAAAATTGACTGCTGCATCATGGAGGAGCGCGCGCGCCCCTTCTTCTCCACTGCATCGATTGGAGAGCGGCTCGTCATATCCCTCATCCTCTCCGAGCTTTCCATTGAAACCGTATATGTGGAAAAATGCGATGATGTCAGTCTCGTGGACACGGGAACGGACGAAGGGATGGCTCTCTTGACGAAGAATGCAGCGCGGGCGAGGGAGCTGTGGGAAAAATTTCCGCAGGAGCAGCTGGAACAGATGCATTTCTACGGTGCACCGACATCGACCCTGATGCAATTCCTGCCCATACGAGAGGAGCACATCCATCATCTCGATTCCGGGACAGAAGGGCTTTTCCGTATGCAGGCTGCACGCGGAAAGGATCTTCCATTTTCCTTGGAGGAGACAGCGGCGTCCGCACTGCAAAAGATCCTGCCGAAGCACAATTACCCGAACCGCAATCTCATGGGGCAGGGCTATACGCTTGCAAGTCTGACGGGCGATTTCTATACGCATGTGGACTATCGCGCTTTTCAGAACCGCAAGATGGCAGCGTTGTTCCATGAGAGCAGGGAGAAGGCAAGGCGCATCGGGAAAAAAATTGTCCTCATGCTGCCTGCATCGCAGCTAGAGTATGACATCCTGCAGGCAACCTATCAGGGGGCGCAGAGGACGATTGATTTTTTTGCTGTGTACGAAAAGCTGCTGGCTGCCGTGAATCCTGCCGAGGAGGCTGTGCTCATAAAGCTCCATCCCATATCGTATCTGAAAGGGGCTGGGCAGGCGCAGGAAGTTCTGGAAAGCGTACGTGCCGTCTGCACGAAGCTGTCCATTGCATCGTATTCGGTTGAGGAGTTCTTCGGAGACAGCATTGCAAAAACGATACCTGTGGAGCTTTTTTGCCGCTATTTATCCGTGTCCGCACTCCTCATGATGGGCTCTACGGCAGGGCTCAATGTCGCCATCCCCGACGGGGATGTGCGTTGCTACAGTTATACGGAGCTACCCGGGTACGAAGAGGAGTACATGGGGATCTACAAAGAGCTCAATCCGCGCATCGTACATATCAAATAGGATGAGGAAAGGGGGAAGAGGATGGAAATTTGGCAGAGATGCTTGATCGATGTGACGGAAAAATGCCGTAAAGCCGTCGAGGTCGTGGATGCGACTGCGGCACGTATTGCGCTGGTCGTCGAGGACGGATGCCTTGTCGGCGTGGTGACGGACTTTGACATCCGAAAAGCGCTTCTGCGTGGCATTCCTTTGGAGCAGCCGGTCACACAGATGATGAACCGGCATCCCACGGTGATGTCCGAAGAGAGCACAGAGAGCGAAATTCTGCATGTTATGAAAAGGGAGAACCGGAAGCAGATACCGCTCCTGGATTCGGCGGGGCGGATAAAGGAACTCCGCCTCCTTAAGGATATGCGTGCAGAGGGGGGACTGCGGTTCTCTCTTCCCGTTCTCTTGATGGCGGGAGGTCTTGGAATGCGTCTGCGTCCTCTGACGGATCACTGCCCCAAGCCGCTTCTGAAGGTCGGCGAAAAGCCGATACTGGAAATCATATTGGAGAACTTCATCGAGGTTGGAGCGCGGGAGTTCTATATCTCTGTCAACTATAAGGCGGAGATGATACGGGACTATTTCGGCGACGGACGAGACTATGGGGTATCCATCACATATATTGAGGAGACTACCCGCCTCGGTACAGCCGGCGCCCTCGGCCTTCTGCCCAAGCCGATGGACACGCCCCTTCTGGTGATGAACGGTGACCTCCTGACCAAGGTAGACTTCCATCAGCTTGCCTCCTTCCACCGGATGCAGAAAGCGGATGCGACGATGTGTGTCCGCGAGTCCTGCTATCAAATCCCCTATGGCGTGGTGACGTCCAAGGATTTCATTATGGAGGATATTGAGGAAAAGCCCATGCGGATGGACTTTGTGAATGCCGGCATCTATGTTCTCTCTCCTGATGTCGTAAAGCGCGTGAGGGCAAATGAGCATCTTGATATGACGGATCTCTTCCTGCAGCTGCTGAAAGAGAAGAAGCGAACGCTCGTCTTTCCCATCCGCGAGTACTGGCTTGATGTCGGACGCGTGGAGGATTTCAATCGCGCCAAGGAGGATTTTTTCTAACGCGGATAAATGAGGTCTGTCAGACGGAAGGAGCATGGTATGAAAGCAATTGTAACAGGTGCGGCAGGATTCTTGGGCTGCAACCTCGTCGAGGCACTTCTCTCGGCAGGACATACGGTCTATGCGGTCGTACGCCCCGGCTCGCCTCACAATGTGAGGCTCAAAGAGGGGGGATGCCTGCATGTCGTACCATGTTCGCTCCAGGAGCTGGAAACGCTTTCCGAAAAGATGGACGACCCTTGCGACGTGTTCTTTCACGTGGGCTGGCATGGTGAGCACGATGACTTTGGCGAGCAGAGAGAAAATATCGATGAGGCGGTTTCTGCCGTCGCGGCGGCGGATGCCTTGTCCTGCCGCCGCTTCATAGGGATTGGCTCGCAATCGGAGTACGGCATCGTCCCCTTTGGTGTGAGCGTCACGGAGGAGCGCGCGCCAAACCCCTTTAGTCCCTATGGCGCATGCAAGGTTGCAGCATCCTGTTTGACCAAGGTGCGGGCGAAGGAGGTTGGAATCGAGTGGATATGGGCAAGAGTTTTCAGCATCTATGGAAAATATGAATCCGACCTCACGATGCTGTTCATGCTCTTTCAGCGCCTTAGAGCGGGCGAGGTATGCACGCTCTCTTCCTGCACACAGCATTGGGATTATCTCTACGGGAGGGATGCAGGCAACGCGCTGATCGCCCTTGCTGAGCGGGGCGCCGATGGGGAGATCTACAATGTTGCGCATGGGGAGCATCGCCCCCTGCGATGCTATGTGGAGGACATTGTGAAAACGTTCTTTCCAAAGGGGCGGATTGCGTATGGAAAGACTCCGGGCGCGGTGTCCCTTTCCCCGAGCGTAGAAAAACTAAAGGGGCTGGGGTGGCATCCCGCTGTCGGATTCTTGGAGGGCGCGCGGGATTTGCTTATGTGACGGGGAAATGTCTGCGGCTGTGAGCGTGCTGCAGTGGGGCGCGGACGCAGATGAACGATGCGGAAGGAGGCGTGCACGAAGGTGAAATCTTCCTCGTTTTTCCTGGATGACAACGTTCCGGTCATACTCTATGGATGTGGTGTGCGCGGCATACAATTCTTTCACACGCTGCGGGCACGAGGGGTACCGATTCGTTGCTTTTTCGATGCCAATGCAGCAGAGGGGGAGCGTCTGCTGGATCGTCCTGTCTATGCGCCCCGTGCAATCCCGACGGACGAGCTCGAGGAGCTGCGCTCTGCGCTCGTCCTCATCACCTTGCAGAATGCCGGGATCCACGAGGAGGTCGCAAGGCTTTTGGTGCATCAAGGCTTTACGAAACTCCTCTATCTCCCCTTGGCAGGCGACTGCTTTCATGACGGTGCGGACGCGCTTCGCCTTCGTCATACCTATCTCGCTTATACGGAGGAACAGGGGCTCGGTGAAATGCACACTGTACTCCCGCTGACAGAGCTGCCCCCTGTGGAATATACGGAACGTGTCATCCTAAGCAAAAGCGATGCTTTCATCACGGCCGAGCTCCCCTTGGATCTTCTTGCCACCGATGGATGCAATCATGCCGCTGAGAGCTTCGTACACTCACCTGTTGCGCACCTGTTCACCTTTTTCTCAACGGGCGAAGGCGATCTTGCGGAAATAGAGGCACGCTTTCATGTACATGAGGAGGAATTTGGCTACCTGCTCAAGAAAAGTTTTTACGAATATGTGTGTGACCGACAGCTTCTTTATGGCAGGTTTGTTGCGGCCCTCAGTGACGGTATGTGTTTTTTTCAGACCTCGCCGGCCAATGGCGTTTGGCGTGACGGCTACTTCGCAATTGAGGACGGCAACCATCGCGTCGCCTTCCTCTATGAGAAAAATCTCTTTTGTACGCCCGTTCGTGTGACGCGAGACGACTACCTGAGATGGCGCAATCAGACCGTCGCAGACCGCATTATCCGAGAATGTTCAGAAGCAGAAGCGGCACGCATCTTCTTTTGGCATCCGTACACAAAAAAAAGTCTCATTCCCTCCATGCAGGCGGATCGCATTCTGCTCCGCTTTCTGCTAATCTTGGAGCGGAAACTCCACGATAAAGAGTGTGAATGCTTGTTGTATCGTATGCCAAAGACACGGGGGGGTGCCGTGTTCTCCGGCTTTCCCCCTGTTTCCTATCCGATGCTCGCTCTTTCGATGGAGGGATATGACATTTTTGCTTCGTTTGAGGCGGAGCAGGATGTGCGTGTGGCAGAGATGTTTTTCTCGCTGTACTATCAAGACATTACCGCGACGCGAAAAAAGGATCCGCCGCATACATCGCAGATTTTTGTTCTCACGTGGGATTATTTTCTGGCACATACACAGGAAAAAGCGTGTGTACCGTGCCGCATCCTCGTCCTCGTGGATATCCCGGAGGGGCAGGAGCTGCCGGCTTGGCTGTTGGAGAAAAAGGAGCTTCTTCGAAGAGACTGCATCAAGGCGAATGACCACTACTATATCAAAGCTTGGGAGATGAACTGATGGCTGCAATCAATCGTAAATTCTATCGTGGAGAAAAGGGGCTCGAATATAAGGATTCACTGGAGGCGCGTATGCTTTCCATTCTGAAGGAGCATGCGGATGACCTCGAAGAGTATCTGTCAACGGGGGAAGAGCGATTTATCATCGGCGATATGTCGCGTCTTCGGGAAAATCTGCTCTCATGGTACCCCTTCCAAAAGAACGCCTCCTGTCTCGAAATCGGTGCCGGTGTCGGTGCGCTGACGGGGTTTCTTGCAGGGCGGATGAACTCCGTGACATCCATTGAGATGACGGAGTCGCGTGCAAATGTGATTGCTGCGCGCAACAAGGAGCGAGACAATGTTGAAATTGTCCTCGCGAATCTTGATGATGTGGAGTTCGACGAGCCGTTTGACTATGTCGTTGTCGTCGGCGTTATGGAGTACGCACGCCGTTTTATTCAAGCGGAGCACGCCTCCGTCCGCTTCATGGAAAAGGCAAAATCCTTTCTGAAGAAGGATGGCGTCATCCTCCTTGCGATTGAGAATCGGCTCGGTCTCAGATATTTCGCCGGTGCTGGCGAGGAGCACACCAAGCGGCAATTTTTGGGGCTGAACTCCTATGACACATATGATTATGTACGCACGTTCAGCCGTTCTGAGCTGGAGGACATACTTGACCGTGCGGGATTTGCCGATTGGAGATTCTTCTATCCGTTCCCTGACTATGGAATGCCGTCTGAGATCCACTCCGATGCTTCCTTGGAGCTTCTGCCCTACGCGCATAAGTATTATAACCCGACGCTCCGGCGGTATCGCTTCTTCGATGAGACGCGGCTGTTCCGTACCCTCCAGAAGGAGGGCATTGCAGCAAACTTCGCCCATCACTTCCTCGTCGAAATCTCCAATGGCACGTTGTCTGACCATCAGATCATCTATGCGCACGCACCGCTTGAATGTGGGAAAAAAGATTTTCTAGTCACCACTTTGGTCCAACGGGATGGGACGCTTTTCCTTGAAAAAAGAGAGGTCTATAAAAACGGAAAAGTGCAAAAGCTCTATGGGGCTTATCAGAAACTCATCGAAAAAGGACATCATACCTTTCGGTACAATCCCCTTGCAATAGAGGTGGACGCACAAGGCGATGCCGTTCTCATCCAGCCCTATCACGAGGGGAAGACACTCCGAGAAGAACTGCTTGAGGCAATGGAGCGTGTTTTAGAGTGTAATGACGAGCATCTGTCCGTACGCATTGCCGCATTTCTTTCCATTTTTTCCACGTTTGCACGTGCGTGGAGAACGCATGCAGAGTGCTGTGACAACTATGGCGACGAAGAATTTGTCGCCCTGTTTGGGAAGGGAGAGACGCCGCCACTTCCTTGTGTGGAGGGAAGTGCCGTCGGCCTTTCTGCCGGCGATTTTCGGAAGAACGGCGACAGCAGCTACACCGTTGTTGGGTACGAACACATCGCCCTGTGTGCCGTTCCTGTGGATTTTCTCCTCTATGATTTCATTACGGCGTGGTATAAGGAGACGGTCACGGGCTATCAAAATGCGGAGAAACTCATGGCGTTGGATGACATCCTAAAGGCCGCCGGTATCGCTGCGGAGCATACCGCACTCTATCAGGCGTGGCAGAAGCATCTCTATGCAGGGCTTCACTCCAATCATGTGATGGAACATATGGCGTGTCCTGTGTATGAGCCGGCATTCCTCCATGTGGACGATGTGAAAGCATATGCCTCGGATTCCGCGAGTACGCTGCTCGTCTAGAAAGGAAGTTCGGAATGGAACAGAGACAGCTGAGGGAGCTCCTTGATCTGGCAGTCGAGGGTGCTGATTATGTGCAGAGCGTCTTCGAGAGAGGTTTGGAAGACCCTGCGACCACAGAAATTTTAGATCAGTTGCAGCAGGTCGCAAGACTTGTCGAACAGCGCACTGAGGACACACAGGGCTTGCTTCAAGACACGCAGTCCTATGCGAAGAACGTCCAATCCTCTCTGGACGAAATGGCGCGAAATTCAGATCTGCGAGTGCGCATCATGTCATGTGAAATTCGTCCTTTTTTCATCGAAATGCGACGTTTGTGGTTGCTGGCAACGGAGATTCTTCCCAGCAAATCGGCATGTGCAGAACGTCAAGCACGCATCTTTCAGCAGATGAAGGACTTCCATGGGGAGGATCACACACAGTATAAATACAAGGCTAGCATCGTATTGACAGGATTCAATAAACTGGAGTATACGAAGAAAGCGGCTGAGAGTATTTTTGCACACACGGATTTTTCTGCGGGCAACATTGAGCTGATTACGATTGACAACGGTTCATCCGATGGAACAAAAGAATTTTTCGAAAGCCTGCCGCATGAAAAGAAAATCCATTTGACACACAATATTATGGGGGGCAACTCGTATTTCCACATCGTCGAGGGGAAATATATTGTCACCTTTTCAAATGATGTCGTTGCAACACCGCGCTGGCTTGACAATATGCTTGCAGCAATGGAGTCGGATCGGTGCATTGCAATTGCCGTTCCGACGTGTAACGAAGCGAGTATCTCAAATGATCAGGGCATTCCCGTGCCATATCCGAATACATTCGAGGGCATGGAGCAAATGCAGGAATTTGCCGAGAAGCATAATCACTCGAATCCTGCACTATGGGAGCAGCGCCCCCTGCTCATGCCGTTCGTTGCTATTATACGCAGGGATATATGCCTTGCGGGGCTTACCGATCCCATCTATACGAGTCTCGAATTTTCGGATGATGATATGTCCACACTCCTTCGACGGACGGGGTGGTGTCAGTACCTCCTAAAGGATACGTTCTTGCACCATTTCGGCGGGGTTACATTAGGGGAAGGTCGCAAGATGTCGGAAGACAATAATCCTCTGTTGGCAATGCGCCGTGTCTATTATGATAAGTGGGGCGTTGATGCATGGGAGTCGCGCGGCGACTTTTTGGGAGCGGATGATGTGATATCGTGGATTCCATTGCATCCGCACGCACGCGTGCTTGTGTTGGAGCCGAAATTCGGGGGGTTCTCATGTAGGATCTCAAATTACTATCGTTGGGAGAATATCGTGCCGCATATGACGGCAGCCGTATTTGATAAGAGATATGTGCAGGATACCGGATATCTTTTCGATGAGACGATCTGTGTAGATTGTGTGGAAGATCTGCGCCAAGTGGCGGGGGGCTATGACCTCATCACATCGGCCTGCTATCTTGATGAGTTCTCCGTCGACAATGCAGTAGCGTTTTTTGAAAGATTGTATGCGCTGCTCTCTCCGCAGGGGAGGCTTATCGTACCAGTACGCAATCCGGCCTGTGCACGGGAGCTGTGGGAGCTCATGATGCTTGGCGGACGTGAGCTCTATAACATTCCCGGGGAGACGAGGCGATTTTCCGGTGTGTCCGTTCCAATACTGATAAAGAATCTTCGCGAGCATCCGACCTTACATAACCTTCGCACCCATGCTATATCGTGTCTTGCCGATGAGGCGCTTGTGGAGCACTTCCGCATGGTTATGAAATCGTTGGGGGCGGCAGTTGAGGAGAAGGGCCTTTCTTGGCGCATGGTATTCATTGGAATCCAAAAAGAGGATCTGGTGTGAAGTGATGAAAAGTCTTGTCACCTTGGCTTTTCAGAAGGGGGACCGCGTAAGCGGTGGAAGGGGCACTTGCAGCTGAGTAAATCAAAAAGAGGCGTTACACATTTGTGTAACGCCTCTTTTCATATGGTGCGCCCGGCGGCGCACGTTTCTAACCGATGAAAGATCGGAGTCTGCCCGGTAGCGGGAAAGACATAGCCAAAGACAAGGGTGTTCGTCGCGAGGCGAAATCTGAAGGAAGTCGGCGGCAAACCTCTGGCCTGACGAACAGGAACCGCATAGGAGGCTATCGTTGGGGATAAGGCCGCCATCCAGGTCGAAGTCCCATAGCTACACGGAACCAACGGTGGTAGATGCGGCAGGTAGATGGAGGGAAAGAAACGTGTGGTACCCGGGGAGGTCTGCATAGAACGCTCTGAAAAGGGCAACCACAGCCGCAAGGCTGTGCTGAATATGCAGAAGTCAGCAGAGGCCATAGTAGCCGAGAGGTGAAGGGCCGA